>JAEEGI010003672.1_pt1 | contig 36428 bp, 24 predicted proteins | sample 8958751 | NCBI WGS metagenome assembly JAEEGI01 (sample SAMN16246545, study PRJNA631951) | gut metagenome | biome: gut microbiome; feature: rumen; material: KS-attached | host: Bos | place: Iran: Karaj | collected 2018-10 | reverse complement strand
ATTGAGTCTTTTAAACTTTCGATTTCTTTATTTTTTTCATTAATATAATTTTTATTTTTTTTTTCATTTTCTGAATTTAATTTCATTTGATTTAAAGAATTATTATATTCATTATTAATTTTATTTAAATCATTTTCACTTTGTGAAAGTTTATTTCTTAAATTATCAATTTCTATTTTTAATTTTTCATTTTCACTATTTGAATCTAATAAATTTTTATTTAAATTTTCTATTTTTTTATTTAAATCATCATAACTTCTTTTTTTATTATTAATAATAAAATCTTTTTCATTTAATTTATTATTAATTTCAATTAAATTTTTATTTGATTCTTCTTTTAAATCTTTTATTTTTTTTTCATAATTTTTTTTATTATTTTCTAATTCAATATTTAATTTATTAATATTATCTTTTTTTTCAAAAACATTTTTTGCATAATCATCTTTTAAATTTTTTAATTGACTCATCATTGAATTCACTTTTAAATCAAATTCATATTTAATATCTTCATTAATATTTATTTTATCATTTTTAAACTTATCAAATTCTTTTTGTATTTTTTCTAAAGATTTATTATATTTATATTCAATTTCTAATTTAAAATTATCTAATTTTTCCTCATATGATTTTTCTAATTTTTTTATTTCATTTTTATAATAATTTATTTGATTTAATAATTTTTTGATTTCTTCTTTATGTTCTTTTTCTTCTTCTGAAATTATTCTTTCTATTAAAGCTTCATTTTCATTATTTTGTTCGTTTAAAATAAAAACTATTCTTGTTAATTGAGCAATTTTTGAAGAAAAATCTGTTTTTAATTTGTCATTCATAAAATAAGAAATTTAAATGTTTTATTTTATTTTGTAAAAATTATTTAAAATAATATTTTTTTTGATTCAATTGAAAAAAAATCTATATAAATAATATTATTTAGATGTATTTATTCTTTTAATCAATATACAATAATGTCATCACATAAAAAAATCAATTTAGTAAGAACTAAACTTTTAAAAACAATTGATTCAGAAATAGATGTAAAAAAAATAAATGTAGAATTACCAAGTTTAAATAAATCAATATTAGATTTTCAAAAAAATATTTCAATTGAAATAAAAGATTATTCTCATTGTTTTCAAAAAATAATGAGAGGATTTAATACATATTTTAAAGGGAATACAATAATACAATTTAAAAGAAAAGAAAAAAATAAAATAAATAATTCTTCAAAAAATGTTCGTATAATTTTAGATAAAGAAAAATTCTGTTTTAAATTTTTAGAAAATTATTGTTCAATCATTAAAATACCTAAAAAAACTACAAGAAGTAAAACAGAAATTAATAGTTTTTTAAAATTAAATTCAAATGATTTATTTTTAAAGAATCATAAAAATGAAAAAAAAATTGATAATTTTGTTATTATGAAAATTTAATTATTTTTTTAGATTTTGCTTTGTATAACTTTACATATTTCTCTTTTTTTAATTATATTTTTAATGGTAATATAAAATATTGTGGAAGGAAATGAAGTTTTAGGGTAATTTTTTAATATTTAAAATAATAATTTTATTCGGAAAAAATGTGTTTATAGATAAATAAATTGTATCATTAAAAGTAAAGAACTTTTATTTTATTTTTTTAATTGTAAATAAATGGAAAAAAAGATTTTTAAACTTTTTTATTTAGATTTTATTCCTTTAATAGTTAATTATTATTATATAACATATTTTTAATTATTACTTAGTTATTTTATAAATAAAGAAAACTAAACATTAAAATATATAATACATATCTTTTAAACCATTAATAACTCTTAAAATCACTTTCAAAATACACTTAATATTTCTAAAAATTATTTTCTTAATATATACAAAATATTAATATAAAATAAAATAGAAAAAATTATTTTTCAATAATTTTAAATTGTTTTTCTTCTATATTAAAATCCATTTCTCCTGATAATTGAATAATTTTACCTTGATTTAAAAGTAATTGTGTTCCATTAGTACTTCCATTATCAACTAAAAAAAATATATCATTAACTTTATCATAATTAATACAAATATGATTTTTACTAATTAAATCATTATTAATATTTATTAAACAATTTATTCTTCCAATTGAAATTGGAAATTTATCAAAATTAAAATCATAATTTAAATCATTTTTTATATTTTCTCCTTTTTTTACTTTTATATTTATATTTCTTTCATTTTTATTTATTGAAATTGATAATATTGTATTTCCTATTTTAATATAATTTTTATGTTTTATATCTAATAATATTTGCATATTTGAATTTATTGAAAGAGAAAAATAAATTTTTTTTGATAAACATTTTAATAAATAATGTTTTATTCTTTGTTCATAATAAATATAAAATAAAGGAATTGTTTTATTTATATTTGTTTTAAATGTATTTTCATTAATAATAACATCATTTATTTTATTTAAATTATTATTCTTTTTTTTTTCTGTTTTATTTATTCCAAAAAATATTTTTTTTCCTATAAAATTATCAATAGAATCTTTAAGACCATATTCATTAATAATAATACTTTTATAATTTAAAAATAAATTTGGGAAATTTAAAGGAGGAAAAATTTCTAAAATTTTTTCTGATTTTATTATTCTATTTTTTTCTATCAATGAAAATTCTGAAAATTTTTTTGAATTCATCTTATTTATTCTTTTTTCTGAAAATTTAAATGAATTCTTTTTCTCATTTGTTGATTCTGTTGTTGCATTTAGAAATTTCTTTTCATTTGAATCTAATACAATGTCTTCTTTTAAATTTACTATTTTTTTTTGTTCTTTACAAAAAAACTATTTCTAATTATTTTAATTTATTCTTACCAGAAATGCTAATAAATCCATTTTAAATTTATTTTTTTTCTTTTTTTATTTTGATATATTATAATTATTTTTAGATTATTTATTAGTTATTATTATGAAGTTTTTATATTTATGTTTTTTAATAAATTCAGGAAAATATGAATAATAAACAAAATAAATTTAATAGTAAATATTATAAGAAAATATTTTCATAAGATTTTTATTACAATAATGAATATAAAGAGAAAAAAATTATTTGATATATGAAATACATTTATTATGAATAATTTTTATCTTTATTTAATACAAATGAATAAAAATAAATTATATTCAAATGAGTATAATGAAGATAAATATTTAAGAATAATTTTATTTTTTAATTTAATATATAACAATTTTCCTTTTTTGATTTTCTTAGAATTTTTCAAATAAAGTTTTAAAATATATTATAATAGAAATTAACAGTATAAAAAAAAAAGAAATAAAAAAATGTTTAGTTAAAATATCAAAGAGATATTCAAATTAATTTAAATAAAAAAAATAGAAATAAAGTTTTAACATAAAAGTACTAAATATATATCTTTATTTTCTATATAAAATATATATAAAAACAATTTATTTCAAAACTTTATTCATCCATACTTTTTTTATTATTCATATTTATATGTAGAATTAATTGCTATTTTTTTTCTTTATGAGTTTATTATAATTTTTATAACTTTCAATTCTAATGATTTTAACAATAGGTGAAAAAGTAACAGATAAATTTTTTCTTTTAACATTTTTTATCTTTTCATTTGTAAAATTTTCTTCTTCATCAACAAAGTTTTCTTTTTTCAAATCTGACATTTCAAATTTTTTTTATAATAATAAAATCATCAAAATAAAAATGCAAAATATGATTTAATTGTGTATAATAGTAATTAAAAATATAAAAAATTAAATATATACATCAATAAAAAATTAACCAAATATAAACAAAAAAAAAAAACAAAAATTTTTTCATATTTTCTTTCTCAAAATTAAAAAAATTATATATATTTAAGCAAAAATTTAATCAATTCATTTGATGAAATCATTTTTATATTTTTATTTTATATTATTCATTTCATAAGTAAATTTTATCAAATAAAAAATAAAAAATTTAATTATTATTGTCCCTTAATAATATTTCTTCTATTTCAAAAATAAAAAATAAAAGTTTTAAATAATAAAAATAAAACAAAAATTCAAATTAAAAAAGAAAAAATTATATCGAAATTTTTGTTAAATCTTTAACTTTTTGAATGTTTAAACAATTAAATATTTGTCGCTCACATTTACAACGAGAAAGCATATAATCCATATCAACAACGTTTTTAGTGTTAAAACCTTCAATATTAAAAAGATTTAAATTTCTACAATAAAAGAAAGTTCGATTCATAAGAGTAACATTATCAGTTTTAAAATCTTTTGATAAATATAAAAATTCCAAATTTTCACATAAACTAAACATATTATTCATATTAGTAACATTAATTGTATTAAAACTAGATAAATCTAAACGAATTATATTTTCACATTTATAAAACATATCTGACATATTTTCTACTTTTTGAGTATTAAAATTAGATAAATCTAAATCAATTAAATTTTCACATTTATAAAACATTTTTGACATATTTTCTACATTTTGAGTATCGAAATTAGATAAATCTAATCTTTTTAAGGAAGTACAATTTTCAAATAAAGAATTCATATATTTTATTTGCTTTGTGTTAAATTTTGATAAATTTAAATTTACTAAAGAACTACAATTACAAAACATACTTTCAATATTCATTATATTATCTATATTAAAATATTGTACTTCAAAATCAATTAATGATTTACAATTCATAAATAAACAACTCATATCATTGAAATTATTAATACTATTATAAAATAGACAATATTTTGCATTTTCTGGAAATTTTAATATAAAATTAATTTTTTTTGATGGATCTATAAAAGGAGAATATGATTCTATTTCTTCTTTATCATTTTCTTTCGATTTATTATAGTTTAATATAAGAAATTCATAATCTTTGCTTATTTTATATATCATTTTATTCTCTTTAAATAATTGTTCTTGATCTTTGTTTTTTTCAGTATTTTCTGATTTTTTGGTTTCATTCATTGATTTCTGTTTATTATCATCTTTATTTTCACTTTTTTCATCTTCATTCAAATCTAAAGAAACCTTTTTAGAAGGACAATTTAAAATTAATTGTTTATTTTTTTCATCAATTTCATATTTTTTTTGATCAAGTAATTGAATAATTACATTTTTTAATTCATTAATATCATTTCCTTCTTCAAATCTTTGTTTTAAGTCATCAAATATAAATTGGTTTTCATAAATTTTATTATAATAATAAATTTTGATGAACAAAGTTTCTTTTGAGGAATCATTAAAAGTCATTTTGTTTAAATCATCAAAAATGTAAGAAATAGATTTAACAGCATCCATTTAAAAAAACAATATAAAAATTTTCCAATTAAATAATAATATACCTCTAAAATTTTTTTTTGATTAAAAAAATATTTTAAATTATAATTAAAAAAATAATTTTAGATTTTTTTAACTAACCAAAGCAAAAATAGCAACAAAAACATTATAATTATCATTTTCAAATTTTACATTTGTAGTTCCATCATTTTCAGGATCATAACAACACATTGCAGCTAAATTGAATGCTCCTGATTTTTTAAAGATATTTGAATGAATAATAAATTTAAATCCTTTAAATTGTCCTTGAAGATCTTTTGATATTTCTTCATTTAATTTATTCGTTGTCTCCTGTATTTCTGATGAATCTATATCTTCCTTTTCTTCAAAGTTTTTCTTTAATATTTTATTTATTGAATTATCTACTTCTTCTTTTATTTCTGAAAATTTTACTTGGTTTGACATTTTTTTTTTGAAAGTTATTTTTATTCTTATTTAATTTTCATTTTTTATATTTCTCAAAATGACATTTTGTTATTTATTATTTCTCTTTCAATTTCTATTCTCATTTCAATTTATAATCATTCCATTTGAAAGTTCATTATCAAAAATTTCAGATGATTTATCTTCTCAAGAATTTATAAGAAAATTAATTAATAATGATATTTATAGTGAAATAAATATAGGAACACCATTTCAAAAAATAAATTTTTCTTTGAATTTTAATTCTTATTCATCATATATTCTTCAAGAAAATATAACAGAAGAAAAAAAAAATATTATTAAATATAATAAATCAATATCTTCTTCATATAAAAAATATAGTAATTCAACATTAAATTTTGAAGAATATGATTTTTTAAAAGGATATAATTCTTCAGATATAATATTATTAAATAATAATACAAATTTTAATTTAAATTTTATTTTAGTTTCTTTACAAAATGAAAAAACAAATTTAAATAAAATTGCTTCTTTAGGTTTTGGAATATTTGATTTCAAAATACCATTTTTAAAAGAAAATGGATTTATAATTCAATTAAAAAAAAAGAATTTAACAAAAAATTATCAATTTACTTTAATTTATAATAATAATAATTTTAATGGGAAAATAATAATAGGAAGAAATATATATGAAAAATATTCAGATGATTTTTTTAATAGTTATTATATTATGACTAATTCAGATTATTCTTTTAATTGGGGTTATAATTATATTTATATTAAATTTGATGATTTAAATTTTACTATTAAAAATTTTATAGTTAAACCTGAATTAAGTTTAATTATTGGAAATAAAATTTTAATGGAAAAATTTAAACAATATTTTATTAATAAAATTAATGAAAGAAAATGTTTTGAAGTAAATATTAAATATATTTTTTATTATTGTAATGAGGATGTTGATATTAATTTCCCTAATTTATTTTTTATAAATAAAAAAGGAAATATGAATATTAGTTTAGATAAAAATGATTTAATTTATAAATATAATAATATTAATTATTTCTTAATTGCTTTTAATAAAAAAGATTCTGAAAATGATAATATTTTAATAGGTTATCCTTTTTTAAGAAAATTTGATTTTATTTTTGACATTGATAAAAAGCATCTTGGTTATTATAATTTTAAAATTAAATTTGATGAAAATGATGAAATTAAAGAACAAGAAACTGAAAAAAAAGAAGAAGAAGAAAAAAAAGAAAAAGAAGATAAAAATGATAATGAAAAAAAAGAAAAAATTATTCCTGAACAATTTAAAGAAAAAAATTATAAAATTTACTTTATTTTTCTTTTATTTTTTATTATTGTTATTATTGTATTTATTATTTTTATTCAATATAGAAATTTAAGAAGAAAAAAAGGTTTTTCACAAAAACATGATTTTGAATATATGGAACAAATTTAATTTAAATTCAAAGTGAAAACAAAAAAAAAATTTTTTCAAATATAAATAAGACAAAAATATATTATGCTTTAATAATAAATAATTAATTAAATAAATAAAACTAATTAAATTTTAAAACAATGATGATAGAGCCTAATTTAGTTAAATGGCTTGATTTAGTAGATACAATGCAAAAATCAGAAATATACTCAAAAGGAAAGTTTATGATTCTTTTTAAATTTTTTAAAATTTTACTAAAATATAAATCAGGTAATATAATATTAGTAATAATATTAAAACTTATTTTTTTTATTCAAATAATGATGATTCCAATAATAAACAGCTCAAATAAAGAAAGTAAACATGATTCATTAATTAAATTTTTTAATTCAATAAAACAAATAATTTTCATTCAAGATTTAATAAAAGATAAAACAGATTATATAATATTTCTTTCAATAGCATATTTTCTAATAATATTTCTTTATTCTACAATAATATATATTTTAATATATTCAAATTCAAGAATTCATGAAAGTCCAGTAAGATTTTTAAATATATTTAATTTATTACTTTTAAATTATTTATTATGTCCAATAATAAATGTAACAATGCTTTCAATAAAATGTGAAAATTCAAGACATATATTTTTAGGAAGTAAATGTTTTTCAGATATTTCTCATTTTATTTATGTTGCTTTTTCTATATTTAGTTTACTTTCTTTCTTATTTTATTCTTTCTTATTATCTCTCTTTTATTATAGAGTTGGATCTACAAAAGGACAAGATTTATTAATTAGAGTTAATTGCAATTATGAATTTTATGTTAATATATTAACTATATTATATTATTTCTTTAGTTTTTATTTATATAATTATACTAAAGATACTCAATCTAATTTCCAATTATATAATCGAATCATTTTTTTTTGTATTTCTCTTTTTTTATTCTTATATATTTACTTTGAAGTTTTCTATTATAATAAAATTGTGAATGCTTTAAATTTATATGGTTGGGGATTTCTTTGTTGGTATTCAATGGCTTTGTTATTAAAAACTGCCTTTGAAATAAAAGATGTTTCTATTTTTGTTTTTGTTGGAATGATTGGAATTTATTTTATATTATTTTATTTAGATAAATATAATACTGAATATTATTTAACTCAATCAAATATTTTAGAAGCAAATTCAATTAAAACTATAGAAAAATTTACTTATAATTTATTAGATATTACTACTCAAACAACAGTTAAATCTAAAACTTTAGTTTCAGGAATAGTTAATTCTATTGAAGAATTCTTTAAAACTCAATCTGAAATTTATGAAAAATATAATAATTTTGTAGAAAATAAAATAATGATAAAAAAATTAGGAGGAAAATCAAATGTTCTATTTAATATATATAATATAATATATGTAATATATGATTTTTATTTAGAAAAAGCAGAATTGAAAGATAATATAATGATAATATTATGTTATTTCTTAATGAATCAATTAAAAAATGCAACTTATGCAGGATTTCTTTCATCAAGCATTAAAGTAAATGGATTTTTAACTTTATATTATAAATATTTATTAGTTGAAGATATTAAAGATTTTTTAATATCAAAATTATTGAAAAATTCAGCAAATAAAGATTCAATTAAACACATTGAAATAGGAAGTGTAATAGTATATAATAATTATATAGATAATTTCAAAATGAAAATATATGACGCAGCATGTAATCAAATAGATTATTTTGATATATTAAAAAATAATACTTTAACATCAAAAACAACTCAAAATTTTTTACAATTAGGAGACACAATATTACATTTAAGAAAAGAAATAAATGATTTATGGAATAAAATAATAAAATTAAATCCTTTTAGTGATGAAATAGAGAAAGATTATATGTTATATTTAAGAACAATAATTCAAGATGAAGATTTAGCACAAAAAGAAGAAAAAAGATATAATCACATTAAAATGTCAAAATTAAATGAAAAACATAATATATATCATTCTTTATTTGATAAAGATCTAAGTACAGTAGTATTAGTTGATGGCTGTGGAGTTATAGGAAAAATAATTTATGTTACTCCTAATTTTGGAACAATATTTAATTTTCTTCCTAAAGAATTAGTCAATGTTATGATTAGTGATATTCAACCTAATTGTATTTCTAAATTTCATAAAGACATTATGAATGATGCTTTAAAATATAGTAATTTAAATTATATTTATAAAGGAATGATTAATGTTTTTATGAAAGGAAAAGGAAATGGAATTTTTAATATTAATGCTTATGTTAAATGTCTTCCTAATTTTGATTATGGATTAATTTATATTTTAGCTGTTCAAAAAATTAAAGATAATCATTTTATTTTATTATTAGATGAAGATTTTATTATTAATGCTATGACTAATCCTTTTAATAATGTTACTGGAAATTTCGCTTTAAATAATATTAATAATTATAATTTAAATAATAATGTGATTGGATATCATTGTGCTTTACTTATTCCTGATATATTAAAGTTAATTAAATATGATGGGAAAAAATTTGCACTTTTAAAAAAAGATATTGATTTAAAAAGTACTTTATATTCAAATACTGAAAATTGTAATGATTTTAAAAGTTATATTGATAATGTTTTAGATAGAATTAAACAAAGTGGACAATTAATTTTTGATGAAAATTCTACTCCTTTAAAACAAAGTTTAGTTGCTCAAAATAGTGAAAAATTAAAAAAAGAACAAAATTTACAAGAATTTAAAGAATTAATAAGTAAAATAAAAGAAAAATGCGAGAAAAGTTATAGTATTTTTTATAGAATTTCTTGTAAAGAATTTTTAAATGGAAAACATATTCTTTATAAAATTTATATTTCTAATGATTTAATGAATGGAAATGAATTAAATAATACTTTAATAAATGAATTAAATTTATCTCAAAAATCAGTTTCAAAAAAATCAGAAAAGAATAAAAAAGAGAAAAAAGAGGAAAAAGAGGAAAAAATAAAAGGAATAAAAGTGAAAGTAAGTGAAGATAATAAAAATGAAAATAAAGAAAAAAAAAATTTAGAAAATGAAGAAAATAATAACATAGAAAATCCTTTATCTCAAAATTCCATAACAACAAAAAATTCATTAGATAATGCATCATTTAATAAATTAAAAAGTAGAATATTAGAAAAAAATGAGTCAAATATAATAACATATATGAAAATATCATCTTTTTTTTTTTTAATAATGACAATAATATTTATATTTTTAAACAGTAACAATGCAAAATCCAAATTAAAATATTTAGAAAGATATTTAGATGAAAATTTTTATTTTAATCACACAAAAATAACAACTGCATGTATATATGCAACAGGAGTAAATTTAAAGTTGATTAAATATAAAATATTAAATGATTCAACATGTAAAACATCAAATTCATGTAAAGAAAAATATTCTAAATTACTTTTAGGATGTTTAGATGATATTAAAACTGAAACTTCAGAAATTGCTTTTTTTGATATTGATTTTAAAATCATTATGGGAATTAAAAATAATATTACCATTTATATTTATAATTTAACTACTTTTGCTTATGTTAATTTAGATAGTCCTAATTTATTAAATTATATTTTATCAAGTGGATTAAGATTTGAAAATCATATTGATGAATATATTAATGATAAAAATTCTGATTTTCAAATTTATGGTGAAAATGTTATTAATCAAAGTTTCTATTATATTAATAATAAAGATATTGAAGGATTTGATAGAAATACTCTGAAAGATAAAATTACTGAAAAAAGATTTAGTACTAATTATCTTTTCGTTATTTTAAATTGTGTTGTTTTTGTTGCTTCTATTACTGTTTTAATTTGGATGACTGTTAAATTATATAAAATACAAACTTATTTCATTAGTAAATTAGTTAAATTTCATTCTCCGAATTTTGAAAATTATATTAAATATTTAGAAGATTTAAAAAAAAAATTAAGAAATGATTCTGGTGAAGATGATGAAAAAAATGAAGAAAATCAATCTAATGAGAATAATAATGAAAATTCTAAAGAAGAAGAAATAAATAAAAAAGAAAAAAGAGATTCTATGATGACAAAAGATCAAAATAAAGAAAATAAGCGTGATAAAAAGAAAATGAAAGGTAAATTTTCTAAAATTCAACAGCAAAAATTAGAAAAAATAAAAGTAATGTCAAAATATATATTTCATTTTAATATATTTCTTTCATTGAAAATAATAATATTATTTATATTATCAATGTTATATTATGTGATAGTATTTATATTATATTTAAAAAACAGAAGAGAATATTTTACTTTTAATGACATAATAAATAATATATATGGAATATATAAAGATTGTGATATAATATTTGCAAAAATATTAAACGAAGCAAATCTATATGAAAAATATAATATAGGAAAAGAAAATTTAATCTCAGATTTAAAAGAAGGAAAAATAGAAATAGGAACATTTGAAAATGAAAAATACACCTTAAACAACATATCAAAATTGTCTGATTTAAATTATAAAATGAAAATACCATCATCATCAGAAGTAGCAATACCAAAAGTAAATAATATATTACTTCCAATAATATCAAATGTAAAAATGGATAAAAGTTCAACAAAAGCAAAATTAGCACAATTATTTAATGGAGATATATGTGATATAATATTTGAAGAAGATATTGAACAATATAATATTTGTGCAACTTTCTGGTCTTCTATTTTAAAACAAGGTTTAATTCAATGTATTACTCAATTATCTGTTGAAATTAATACTGTTTTAACTGAAATGGATGATTTAAATAATAATATTATTACTTTCCATGATTTTATTAATAAAAGCACTTTTTCTCAATTAGAAACTTTTGTTAATTATTATTTTTTAGAAGCTTTTAGAAAAAATGATGAATTATTTGATATTATGAGAAAAGATAGATTAAATGTTTTATATAAAATTTTAAATATCTTGTTAATCCTTTTTCTTCTTGGACTTTTTACACTTTTTGTTATTTTATTATTTATTATTTATTCTGCTAAAAATATGTTTTCTTCTTTTTTAGGTTTTATTGGTATTATTCCTATTCAATATCTTTTTGAAGATGAATTTTTTTATAAAGATGTTTTAAATCTTGAAGAAAATATCTTTGATTGAGTTATTTTAAATATTTAATTATACATTTATTTTTATGTAATTATATATTTTTAAATTTGAGATGAAAAATTTATTTTATAGAAATTAATATTTATAATAAAGTTAATTAAAAGAATTTTTAAATTTGATGTTTATTTTATTTTTTTGGGAAAAATTTTTTGATTTTATTATTTGAGATTTAAATATTTCTTTTTCTAGATTACTATAATCTGGAGGAGTTTTTATTTTAATATCACTTTTATTTTGTTTTAATTTAATTGCTTTATAATAAATTTTTGAATTATCATTATTTTTTTTCTTATTATTATTATTACTCAAATTTTTATTATTTTCATCGTGAAAAATGCAATTTGAAAAATTATTCATAAAAATTTGAGAATAATTAAATTTAGAAATAGGAGTATTATTTGATGAATTTGATTTAAAGAAAAAAAAATTTTTTTTATTTCTTTTTTGAATTAAATTATTTAAATATAATTGTAAAAAAGGTTTATTTCTTATTCTATCAGAAATTTTTTTTTTAATAGAATTTTTATTCTTTGAAAGATTAATCCTTTTTAAATTATATTTTTCTTTATTTATTTTATGAAAACTAGGAAATTTAATTTCAAATATTTTATTAGATTTAATAATATTACTTATTTGAGAAGAACTTTTAAATCTAATTCCTTTATTTTTATTTCTTGTATCTTTTAAATGACTAATATCAAAGTAATCTATTGTAACATTATTACTTTTTGGTTTCTTTAAATAATTATCAATTGAATTAAAGTTATTCTTTTTTAAAATAACTTCTCTTATTTTTCTATTTGAAAAAATTTTTTCAAAACTACGTGAAAAAGAAAGATTATTTATTTGATTTTCTTTTTTTATATATGGAAATTGAATTTCATTATTATTTGGTTTTAAATCATTAAAAACTTGTTTTGACATTAATAAAAAATAAAAAATATTTAAAAAAAATACTGAAAAAAAAAGCAACAAAATAAATTAATATATTAATAAAAGAGGAAAATGAATTCAAATTTAAAAAATATTTTATATTAAATAAATATATAATGGATAAAAATGAAATTCAGGATTTTTTATATAAATTTAAAATTTGTGTTACTTTAGATGATTATAAAGATGCTTTAGATTGTTTTGACAAAATTGTAGGAGAAATAAACGAATATAAGTTAGAAGAAATAGAAATAATAAATAGATTATCAAAAGTGATTTATAAAGAAAATACAAAAATATTAAATTCTTTGATTAAAATAGAAAATAATTCTGAAGAAGAAGATAAAAATATAATAAATTTTTATATGAATTATGTACATGATGATTGTCTTTCAATTATAAGAAGATTATTATTTGATATTCAAATAATGGAAAGTAAAATTAAAAATGAAATTGCTGTTGCATTAATAAATAAAATAAAAGGTAAATTACATAGTTTTTGTTTTAAATTTGATGATAATGATAAATCTGGAAATTTAGAAAAAGCTTTGTTTAGTTATAAAAAAGCAATTGAAATTATTATTTTAGATAATAATAAAAATAAAGACAATGATGAAGATACAAATGAATCTATAATTAAATTTAAAATTTTATTGTCTTATTGTAAATTTTGTAAAAATTGTTTAAAAGATTATTATAGATGTATTTTATTTTGTTCTAATGTTATTAATGATATTAAAAAAGAAATTGAAAATAATGAAATTGACGATGAAAATAATATTGATGATGATTATGCTGAAGCTTTAAAAAATTTATTAGATAAATTTAATAATTTTTATGAAGAAAATATTGATACTTATAATAGAGTTATTAAAGTTTATTTTCCTGAAATGAAATAATATCCTCAAAAAAAAATTTATTGATTAATTTTTATTTAATTTTTCATAAGTAAAAAATAAGTTAAATGTTTTTTTATAAAAGAAAAAAAAAATAATAATTTTAAAATAACATAAATTAGATTTTTTACAAAAAAAAAAATAAAAAATGACTGAGTTAAAATGTAGTGAATATATTATAGATAAAATAGATATGAGTGACATAAAAATAGATAAAAATAAATCAAATGATTTAAAAATTCATTTAGAATTAAGAAAATTAAAAAATAAATTACCAGAAGAAAAATATAATAAAACTAAATTTTTAAAATATTTACAAAAAAATAAATCTAAATTAAAAGAAAATAATATTGAAGAATTAATTAAAATTTGGAATTCTGATATTTTTACAAAAAATCAATTTTTTTATAAAATAAACACAAAACAAAATAAAAAACCAACTCCTTATCAATTAATAGAATATTTAAATGAAGAAAATAAACAATTAATCCAAAGTAAATTAAAAAAAATTTCAATTAGAAATAATCTTGATTTAAGATTAACAAATATAAATTTTTTAACAAGAAATTTTAATAGAAATTATATTGAAACAGATTTAACTTTACCTCATATAAAAAATAATAATTATTGTCACAATAATCTTTTAAATTATTATAAAAATGTATCTATTAATAATTCTACAAGAAGAAACAATCATCAATTTAGTTATTCAGATTCTTTAAATAAAAATACAATATCAATTGAAAATTCTTTAAGAACAATAAGAAATAATTATCCGAAAAAGAAAATTCTTTTTAATACAATTCTACATTAAATATATTGTTTTTATAATAATCCTTAAAATAAAAAAATAATTCTTTCTTATAAATTTAAATTCAAAAAAAGAAAATTTAGCAATTTTCATATTTATTATTTAATCTTTGAGAAAAAAATATTATTTTTTTTAAATAAGATGAATATTTCCTTTTTCTTATTCGCTAAAAACAAAAAATATTTTCTTCATTAATTATTATTAGAATGATTTTTTTCATACATTTTTTCCTTTTTTGTAAATATTTTTTTTGAAAATATAATTAAAAGTATTTCAAATATATTTTATTAAAATAAATTACAAAACCGTGAGCAATGACAATTTAAATTCTTATCTTCATCTACATTTATATTTTCACTTGTTGTATTCTTAGATTCAATTTTATTAATTTGATAATGATCAATTCCTTTATTTTCAAAATTATAATATACTTTTTTTAAAAAATTATAAATTATTTCTTTACATTTTTCTGATTCATGTAAAGAATCTACTTCATAAAAACTATCATATTTAACTCTAATATCTTTAATTTGATTATATTTAATAGTTTTAACTAAATCATTTTTATTCCCTATATATAATATAAAATATTCTTCTTCATTATTATAATTATTAATATTGTTAATCCATAAATTAATATTATTAAAACTTTCTAAATTAGTTATATCATATATAATAATAAAACCATTAGTTTTTTCATAAACTACTTTAGTAATTAATTTATTTCTTTCTTGACTTGCAATTACTCTAAATTCAACTGAAAAATTTAATGATTTTTCATTTTCTTTCCCTACAAAATTATAGTTTATTATTTCTAAACCAATATTACCATTTTCTTTATTTTTTAATTGTGTAAAATTATTTAGAAAAGAATGTTTTCCTACTCTTTCATCTCCTAAAATTGTTATTATTATTGGTTTTTTTTTTGCTTTTTCTGACATTGTTTAAATTAATTTTTAAAAAAGAAAAAATTGAAAAAATCAATAAAATAAATAATAATCATTTATCTTTTATTATTATGTAACATATTTGTTTTTATATTTAGTTGTTATGAATTCGAAATTTATATTTTATATAATTTTTTTTTATATAAAAAGTATTTATTTTATGAAAAGATTTAAAAAAATAATTGTTTGTATTTATTTTTAATTCATGAAATTAAGTAATATAAATTGTAAATATATTAAAAATGAAACAACTCAGATTTAAAACAATGAACTAATTTTTTTCTTTTTCTTATCCAATTCAAAAATATTATCATTTTTTTTTTTCTATTTATAATATCAAAATTATAAAATTAAAATTTTGATTTTATTATAATATTATATTCTTCTTTAGTAACATTTTTTTATTATTATTAATAATTTCATATTCATAATTTTCTTCTTTCTTGTTTTTTGTTAACTTTAAAACTTTAGTATTTTCTATTAAAAGATATAAATTTTCAATACTCTATACCTTTTTCTTGGAATTTAATAAAATGATAATGGGCAGTGTATTTTTTATAAAATTACTTTTTTTCTTCCATTTTTTCCTTTATGTAAATTATTTAAGAAATTATCGTAAAAAGAATTATCATTTTTTTAAATTATCATTTTCTTCAACAATAGTTAATTTTTTATTTGTTTGGGGTTCTTTTTTTTCAGGGTTTTTACACTTTTTAACGTCTTCTACAAAATTTCTTTTCATTTGAAAATGTTTACTAAAATCATTTTATTTATATAACTCCATCTTCTTAATTTATCAAAATTTGGAATTTTCATAATTTCTACTTTCATTTATTTCTTTATGAAAAAACAATGACCTTAAAGAATTATAAACTTTCTTTATTAATTATTTAAAGTTGTATTAAGTAATTTTTACACAAAAAATTAATGTTTAAATGTATTATTTTTTTACTTTGTTACCAAATGAAAAATAAAATACCTTAATAAATTCTTATTTCACAAATAAATACTTAAAAAAAATAATAAAAAAAAAAATTTAAAAATATTGAAAAATTTCAAAATAAATAGTCCTAATCTTAACTAACCCATCTACTAGGTAATCCATGTTTAGTCCATCTTCCTAAATTTCTACTACATCCTTTACAAGTTAATCTATTACCATGACTATCAACATAAGTATATTTAATTCCTCCACCTAAAGCACCAGTACATTCTATAACATTAACAATACCAGCAGCAACTTGTAATTCTTTTCCAATATAAGTTCCAATATGTCCTTTCATATGAAGTAATCTTGGTTCTCCATTTCTAAGTTTAGAAAAATCAGAAGAAAGAGAAGAACATAAATTTATTAAACTATCAGCATTAACATCAGGAGGATCTTTTAAAACTCTTTGATAACTTCCTTTTGTTTTATCATTTATATCTCTTCCATTAAATAATGCTTTTAATAAATTGGAACAATCACACCACCATGTTGAACCATCCCAATATAAAAGGTTGTATGGATATTTCATACGATATTTTGATGGTTCTTTTGCTAATTTTTCTAATTTGGAAACAAATTCTGATCTTGACATCTTTGAAGTTGTTAATGATATTATTGATAATAGTAATATTGGAATAAGGGTTTTCATTTTTTTTATTAATTTTTTTTAACTTTTTTTATATTATGTTTTATTTTTTTATCTTCTTTTATTTATTTTTTTATTATTTTTTTTTGATTATTTTATTGTTTTTTTAGGTTTTTAAAAAAGGGAAATATAAAATAAATTGATTGATTTATTAAAATTCTTTTAATTTTAATTTACTTTTATTTTTCCTTCACTTAAATCATTTTCAACATAAAAAGTTTTATCATCATTTTGTTTTAACAACAAATTTTTTTCATTACATAAATGAAGCATACAAACAAAGCAAGTAGAAGTAGAAATATTATTTAAAGTATTTTCATCAATATTATTACTCATATTAGAAACTATATTTTTAAAATCAATGATTTCTTTATTTCCATTTTTAGTTTTACTTTCAATATTTTCATAACTTTCCCAAATTTTATTTTTTAAAAATCTAATATCAAATCTTTTATATAAAGAACCATATTTTTTTTCATATTCTTCATCAAATTTAACAAAAGTATTTTCTCCCGAAACATTATTAATATTCATATTTGAAATATCATTATTGTCATCATTTATAATTTGACTTCCATCAAATTCATTATTATTAATATAATTATCATTTAAATTATTATTTTGAAATTTTTGAAAAATCGTTCTATCAGGACCAGAAAATAATTTAAATATACTAAATTTATCAAAATTAAAAAAAATTTTTAATTTCTTTTTATTATCTCTTCTTAAAGTTTCTGGTTTTTTAGTAACTTTAGTTTTATTTTCTGTAAAAATTTCATTTTTACTTATTTCATTATCTTCATTAAAAACAAATAATTTTTCTTCTTTTTTAATTTTATTTTCAACATTTTTTACCCCAAATTTATTGAAAAATAAATTTTTATCTAATTTACCAAAATTTTTTACAAAATTTTGAAATTGAGGTAAATCTTTTAAAACATCTTTTCTTCCATCACCAAATTGATTTAATTGATTAAGTAATTCATCTTGATTAAACATACTGAAATTATTATCTCCATTATAATTCCCTATATTACTTATATTATTAGCAATATTATTTTTTTCATTTTGAGATTCTAAATCTATACTTTTATTCTGAGAAAAATTAGATATATTATCATTATCATCTTGTAATAAATTTTCTTCTTCTTCTTTAATAATATTTTCTTCATTTATTTCATCGTAATTGTCTTCTTCTTCTTTATCTAATTCTTCTTTAAAATTATTTAAAAAAGAATTCATTAAATTTCCATTATTACTATTTTCTAAATTACTTCTTTCTTTAAATACACTTAATTCAGGACAAATTTTTAAATTAATTAATTCATCAACATTAATAGAATTTTTAAAATCATCAATAATTCTTAAACAAGTATCACTTAAATCATTGGGATTAATAGAACAAGTACAAAAACCAAATTCATTTAAATATTTATTTTCATTTGATAAATTAATATCAACTCCATTAATATTATCTAATTGTTTTTTTATTGTTTTCTCAGGTTTTGATTCTAATAAAACATCTAAATTTCCATCTAAAGGCAAATTATTTAATAATAAACTTTTAGCACCACTTTCATTAAATTTTGCAGTCATAGATTTGAATAAAGGATCAACATCAAATTCTAAATCATATTTAGTTAAATTTAACTTTTCATGATTATTTTCAATAGTATTTCCTCCATTATATTTTTTTTTTTCTTTCTCTTTTTTATCAATATTATTATTTTCACTTAAATCTTCATTATCATTTTTTTCATTTCTATTTAATCCACCTAAAATTTTAAAAGTTTCAGAATGAACACTATCAACTCTAAAACCATAAATTTTAGCAGAAGCATCTAAAGAAGCAGAAGCTTTTTGCCATGAAGTTTCTTCATTCTTTGTTACTAAATTTGCAACACTTTCTATAAATTCTACATTTATATCAAATGCATTTTTTGCATTTATTTTCTATTTTTTATATATTTTATTATATATTTTTTTACGTTATACATCATTAATTCTATTGCTTTTTCTGCTTGCTCTGATACTATTATTCTTCCTTTTTGTTTCTCTTCTTTTAACTAAGTTTCAATTATATTTTTTAATTTTTATTTTTACTTGCTTTAACTAATTGTTTTTAATGATTTTTATTATATTTTAGTATAATTTATTTTACTTTCGATGTATTTTCTATTTCTGATTTTAATGACATTTGTTTTTCTTTAAATTTATTTTTGAAATATTTTTAAATTTTTAAACTTTTTGGAGGGAAAGAAAATTATATAAAAATTTAATTAAATAATTGATCATAATGATATTTCTTTAAAGTTAATATTTAAATTAATAAATAAAAATATAATATTTAAAAAAATAAAAAAACTAATTTTTTAAAGATTTCAATGAAATATCAAGTAAATAAATGGGAGTATGCATTAATTTAATATGTCCCAAAAAAAAAGAAAATAATTCATTATCAGGAAATAATATGAATTCAAATGAATTAAAAAGGAGTTTATCAATAACTCAAAATAATTTTAGTTCTCAATTAAAATATAAAGGAAAAAATTATCCATATTTAAATTCTTCATTAAATAAAATAAACGACAATTTTAATTCTTCAAGTTTACCTTTTTCAAAAAACAAAATATCACAAATATCAAATACAAGTAATAAAACAATGAAAATGCATAATTTATCAACCACAACCAAAATGAAATATTCAATTTCAAATCATCAAAATGAAAAAATTATACATTCAAACTTAAAAGATAAAATAATTTGTTTTTTTTGTTGTAGAAACAAATGTAAATTTGAAAATTATTTAACAAATAAAAATATTCCAAATGGAATAAATGGTTTAAATTCCAATTATATAACAGAAAAAATAATAATAGGACAAAGACCAAGTGATAATTTAATAAATAAATTTCATTTAATAGAACAATTTAAAAAATTAAATATAGGTTTAATAATTAATTTACAAAAACAAGGAGAACATCCTTATTGTGGTTTAAATTCATCTAAATTAAATAATTTAGGTTTTTCATATAATCCTTTTTATTTTTCTGGAAATAATATTATTGTTAAATTTTTTGGTTGGCAAGAAATAAAAAATCAATTATCAATTAATTATATTTTATTTATTGTTAAAGAAATTTGTCTTTTTATTTTAAATCAAAAACAAAATATTTATATTCATTGTCATTCTGGAAATGATAGAAGTGCAATTATTTGTGCTTGTTATTTAATTTATACTACTAGTGAAAATGTTAATGATGTTATTAGTTATATTAAAGAAAAAAGAAATTCTTGTTTGGCTAGTAAAAATGATAAAAAACAAATTTATTTTTTTAATGATTTTATTCAAGTTTCTAGAATTATTTTTGGTAAAAAAGAAAAAATTGATGTTTATTTAAAAAGACAAGATGATTTATTATTTGGAAATGAGGCAGAAAAATTTATTTATGTTCCTAGAATAATAACAAAGACTTTAGAAAGAATATTAGAAATTAAAATTAAATATAATTTAGATAATTTCTTTATTATGAAAATAATAAAAGGATTAGAATATGATTGGAATAATGAATTAGAAACTTTATTATATTTAATTAAACAAAATTTGAATAAAAATGATTGGAATATATTTTATGTTAATGAAAATTTAAGTTTATTTGTTGAATTATTATTTGATTTTTTTGAAGATTCAACTTATTATATTATTAATCCTGAAAAAACAGATATTTTAATTAATTTTGAACCTTTTCAAAAATATATAAAACAAAATAATTATTTATTAACAGAACAACAAAAGATAAATATATTATCATTTATAAGAAAAGTTTTAATTGGATATGAATATTCTATTATTTTCCAAATTTCTAGTTTTTGTGCTTTATTTTCAGAAAAAAAACCAAATGAAAATTATAATATTTTATTTCATGAAATGTTAGATAGATTTTCAATTGAATTATTAGGTTATAATTTATCTTTCATTCAAAATTTAAAAAATCAAAATAAAACACAAAAAGATTTAATTGAAAATAGAATTACTTCTTTATCATTAATTATTAATTTAATTATTAATGAAATTTTAAACCCTAAAAATTACCATAATGAAAATAATAAAACAAATATATTTCTTTTCCCAAGTAAATCAAATTATAATTTTTATACTTTATATGATAAAAAAAAAGAGAATTCAGCCAGAATGTCCGATTTAAAAACAATGTCTTTAATAAATAATAAAAATTCAATAATAAATAATCCAAATGAAAGTTCAAATGATTTATTATTAAATAATAATATAAATGAAGAAGAAAAAAAAATAAAAAATGATGTTCCAAAAAAAACATCAAATAAATTTTTAAGATTAGAAAACAAACAAATAGAAAATATCAATAATACTTTTACTTTTAATAATTCACCAAAAAGTATAAAAGAAAATATTAATTTTCCTTTATCAAAAAGTCAATCTTCACTTTTAACTTTTAAAAATGATATTTTTAAGAATTCTTTTGAAAGTCATCAAAATTCAAATAAATTAAAAGCACCTTCTAATCAATTATGTTCTCAAAGTTCTTCCTTATTAAATGATATTCAAAACTTTAAAGGAAGAAAAAGTTGTGGTTATAATGGATTAATTTTGAAATGATATTTAATTTTATGATTATTTTTTGTTTTTTGTTTTATCGAAAAAAATATCAATTGTATTTTTTGATTGCATTAAATTGTTAATAAAAATAAATATTTGTTAATTATAAATATAATATATGAATAGTGTATGAACTTTTTCGTTGTTTTGTTATAAATTTATTTCATGTTAATATAATTAAATTAAAACATTTAAATATTTAAAACAAAATTTCTTATTCTATTACATACAATTATTTATTTAATTTTCTATTTAAAAAGAATGTTTTTAAATAATAAATATAGAATCATACATAACTAAAATAAGTTTATTTTAATTTAAATTGATAAGAATTATAATACTACAAAATTTATATGTTATAATGTAAATCATCGAAAACAAATATTTCATTTAACTAAAAACTTAAAATAATTTAATGACAATTTTATAATTATATATAAAAATAAAAAGATTACAAATATTAATAATATTATTTTCCATAAAGAATATTAATACTAAATTTATTTATAACAATGTTTTTAATTTCTTTTCATTTCCATTTTTTCCAAAATGAAAATGGTTTAAAGATAAAAAAAATAAAATAATTCACATTACCAATACTTTTTCATTTAATTTTATCTTTGCAAAAAATTTTTCATTTTTTTTTTCAAAATAACTTTTTGTTCTTCATTTAAGGATTTAATTATTAAAGATAAAATTCGTTTATACATTTCTTTTTGAATTAAAATATACAACAAATTATCATTTTTAAGAATCATCCAAATGATTTCATTAAATTCATTATATACGAATTTAGAAGTATAATTTAAAACCTTTTCAATTAATATTAAACTATGAGGTTGATTAATTAAAAACTCAAAATTGTGTTGAATAAATTTAATAATGAAATAACAATATTCAATTCCATATTTTTCTAATAAAAAAAAAATTAAAGAACAACCATATCTATTCAAAACAAGATTAAAAAATATTGCTTGAATAGATTTTATTAATTTAAACCTAATATAAAGATTACTATTCATAATAATAAATTTAATTATACATAAACTACCATAAAGATTACTACAAATTTTATTTAAATTACCTAAAATAAAATTATTTAAAAATTCCCTTTTATATTCAGGATAATCTATAATAATTTTTTGAATTATATGATGTGAATTTTCGTTACAAAATAATAATAATAAATTCTTATTAAGTAAATTTTCTAATAATTTTTCTTCAAAAGGAGTATTAATACAATCAATTAAAGCTTGAATTGAATAAGTCCCACTTTTATCAATACAAATATCTAAAAAATTATTTTGTATAATATTAAAAATAAATAATCTTTGTTGATAATTTAATCTTTGGAAAAATTTTTGAATAAAATAATTTCCATAATGAGAACACATAACTTCAATTAAATTTGGTGATAATCTAATTAATAATTTTTGAATATCTGAATCATCTATTAAAGATAATAAATATTGAAGATACATACTTCCTCTATAAGTTTTCATTTGTTTAATTAATACTTGAATATCTATTTTAAATAAATTTATTGCTGCTTGAAATTGAACATTATTCTTTTTTTCTTCTTCATTATTTAAAAATTCATTATTTAACTGTTTTCTATTGTATAATATTTCTTTTTCATTTTTTTCTTCTTCTTCATAATTATTATTTTCTTTAAAAAGATCTTTAGGTAAAAATGTTTCTAAACAATCATTTGAATTTTCTTCTTCTTCATCTTCTGTTTCTTTATTTGAATTTTCAAACATCTTTAAAAATTTAGAAGATTCATTTTCTTTTTTTTCTAAAATTTTTTCAAAGGAAATTGAAGTTTGATCCATTTTAATTATAAATATATATCTTTAAATTACTTTATATTGGAAAATTGTAAAATTTATTATTATTCAATTTACTTGTTTTTTATGAATAATATTTATTTTATGACGATAATCTTATTTTATTTTTTAATCTTATATTCGTTTTTAAACAAAAATTTTAAGTTATTAAATGTCTTAAGACTAATAATCTTAATAATTAATAAAAATATATTAAAGACTTTAGTTTCAAATTTCTTTCCAAGTGATTAATTTAAAGATGAAAACTCTTAATTTAAATGAAAAAATAATTGAAAGAATATTTCTAAAAAAAGAAATTAGAGTTAAAATTTTTAATTTAATTTTACAAGGATTAAAAAAGTTTTTAATATAAGATGAAAAATATATTTAATTTCAAAAGATTAAAGATACCATTATTGAATTATACTTAATTTTTAATTTAAGGATAATTCTGTAATATTGGTTATTAAAAGCATTAATTATTAAATTCTATTTTTATTAATTGCTCTAAATTATTTATTATTTTTGCTTATTTTAGTTTTTTTAAGGTATTTTTATTTTTACTCAAATTTTATATTTTTAATTTCTATTTGTGTTTTGATTAATTGAAAATTTTTTAACAATAAAATCAATATTTTTATTCACAATAATTTTTATTTGTCTTTTATTAAATTATAGAAATAATATTAATTTTTTTAATCTAATGAATTATAAATATTAAGGATTATTAACATAAGTTATCATTCTTATTTTTTAAATTTTTCCATGAAAGAAATTTTTTTGTTTTTTTTATTTTTTAAATATAGTTTAGCTTTTAATTTCTATTATGTTTAATTTTTTAATATTTATCTTTTAGGATTCTATTTCGTAATAAATTTTATTTTTGTTTTACTTTGCTAATAATTTGAAAATATAATAAGACATTGAAATATTAATAAAATTATATTGATAAATTCTTAAAAAAATATATAAAAGTTAATTATTTTTCCTCTTTATTTAAATCTTTTAAATAAAAAAAAATAAAAAAAGTATTTTCCAAAAAAAAAAACCCATTAAAAAAATATAAAAAAAAATTCAAAATTCCTGATAAGCTAAAAATTTTTTTAAAAAACAACATAAAATTTAAAAATAAAAACATATTTAATAAACCCCATAAAACCCAAATAAAATAAAAAATATTTTTAATAATCAAAAACATTATATTCTTTCCCCATTCTTCCTTTTTGTTCATAATCATCATAAAAATCTCTAGGATAAAAATTAACATGAAAAGATTCTAATTCTTCAACATCAAATTCTTTTTCTCCTTGAGTTAATTCTAATTTTTCACTTCCAATTCCATAATGAAAAGGAAATTCACTTTTTCCTTTACTATTAAAAAAATTATTAGGAATAACCAAATCTAAACCACCGAATTGACAAACATTAATATCAGTACAGTAAACAGCAGAAAAATCTTCATTAACATTATAAATTTTTTGTGAATCTAAATTAAATAAAAAAGCAGTATTATCTAATTTTCCAACTTCAATATATTCACCAGCTAAACTTTGTAAATTAAAATTAACTGAAATATATCCTCCAAATCTTTTCCCTGTTTTTGTTTTAATTAATACTAAATGATGATGATGAATTTTTGTTCTTTCTATAAAAGTTTCAAAATTATCACCATGTTTTGTTGCTTGATATTCTAATCTTAATCCTACTTTACCTAAATGTTCTCTCATAAATTCTATATCTTTTAAATCTTTTATTATATTTGATGTAAATGGAAATAATATGTTGTCTATTATTGAATCTGTGTCGTATTCTCCTTTAAATGGAACTATTGTTGGAGAAAATATTTTTATCTCGTTTTGAAATACTTTTATTTTCTTTTCAATTTCGTTTTTTTCTTTCTTTAATTCTTCTACTTTCAATCTTAGTTTTTTCTTATTATTTGTTATATATATTATTGTTAATAATGTTATTACTAAAAAAATTATTAAAAATATCATTTTTTTTGAAGCCTTAAATTTTTTTCCATCTCTTCCATTTTTCTTAATTTGAAATCTTTTCTGCTCTTTTTTTATATAATCTAGGATTATTTCTCCTTCTGACATTTTTAATTTATGTTTTTTTTTGGATATATTTAAAAAGAGTTTTATTTTTTAGAAAAAAAAATAATAAAAAAATAAAAATCATTAAATTTTTATAATTAAGAAAAAATTAATGTATAATTTATATAAAAAGAATAGTATTCATAATACATTCAGAAAAAAATTGAATATTTTTTAAATCTTTTGAAAAAACATGAATATTATAAGTATAAATGATAACAATAATAACAATATTAATAAACATTGTAATATATATTAAACTTTTATTCCTAATAATATTGTTTTCAATGTGATTATAATCCCAATTAAAAACAATATAATAACAAACAATTATTTTTCTTAAAACTCTTTCAATTTCAACTTGAATATTTTGAACATAAATTTGATTTAATCTCTCTAAATTACTAATTTCAGTTCTATTATTATCAGAAATAAAATCTTTATATTTATTAGATAAAATTTGATAAATTGATTCAAAAGAAGTAGTTAAACCTTTTGAATTAAATCCATTTCCTATATTTTCACATTCATATAAAACTTTTTCATAATCTAAAGTTTGCAAATAAACTAAATCTGGAATTGAAGAATCATTTCTATTATCAATTAAAAACCTTGAAAAAATTTCACACAAATTTTCTGAATTTATTTGTAAATGAAAAGTTCTTGTATGTTTTAATTTACTATCTATTTTTCCTAAAGTTATATTATCTACTCCTTCTTTAATTGAAGAATAACATAATCTAATATTTTCATATATATTTTTTATTTCTACATTTTTTTGTTCTAAAGATTTTTGACATGGATATGAATTATCATTACCAATATATTTCACATTAATTTCTTCATTTGTTAATATTGATAAAAGATAAACTATAAAAAGTTCAGATATAAAATTAAATTGTTGAAAAATATCATTTCTTGTTTGAATTATTGATTTATACATTGTATTATTTATATTTGATACTACTATTTCAATTACTGAAATAATAATAAATATTAAAAGAAAAATAATTAATTCTATAAAAAAAGAAACATATAAAAAAGGCTTATTTAATAATTTATATCCTCCTTGAATATATTTGACTTCTTTTTCTTGTTCATCTTCTTTTTTAATATTATTTTTTTTGGAATGCATTTTTTTAATAGTTTTATCATCATTTAATAATCTTAAAGTACTTTTTTTAGTTCTATTTGAATTAAAAGGAATATTACTTTTACTAAAAGATATATCATTATTAATATTAGTAGAATTAGTATTTAAAGTATTATTAGTATTAGTATTAGTATTAGTATTTGCATTAAAATTACTACTAACATAACTATTAGTATTTAAAGAATTATAATTTGAATTAACAGTAACTAGATTATTTGTACTCTGAGGTCCCATTAATTGTTTTGTAATTGAAATAGGAGAAATTAGAGATAAAGAAATTTCAGGTACATTTCTTTCGGAATCAATTTTTTGAATAAAATGACTTTTTGGTTTCATACTATTTACTAATGTTGAAGTATGAATTAATTTAGGATGATTAAAATTATTATTATTATTATTTTTTATATTTGAAGTAAAAGAAATTAATTCTTGGCTACATTTTCTATTTTCATCTATTTCATTTCTTCCTAATGAAATAATTCTTGGAAAATTACTTAATTGTTTAATTGAATAAGCTTTTACTCTAATTATATTAAAATCATATATTTGATCTGTTAAAAGTTGTTTTATTAATATTAATTCTTCATTATCTTCTATTATTTCTAAATTTTCAAAAATTTGTTTATAATAATGAGCTTCTGAAAAGTTATCAAAATAATCTAAAATAATTAATGTCTTTTTACTTAAATAATTATTAAAAAATCTTAATACAATATGACAATAGAAAGTTTCTTTAATAATTTTTTTAGTTTGATTGATAAAAATAAAATAAAATAAAATAATAAAAGAAGAATAAAAACAACTAACAATAAGATTATATTCAGAAACTATATATTGAGAATTAATTTGAGAATAAATTTTATTCATAATAGAATTTAATAATTCACTAGAATAAAATAAATAATTTTTTGCAAAATTATCAATGATTAAAATATATTTTGTAGCTAAATTATGATAAGCATGTTTATTAATTCCTTCTTTTTCAATCATACTTTCATTAAAATAATAATCAGAATTATTATAAATAATTTTAATAAAATTTCCATATATAACATCAACAGTAAGAACATTCAAAGAAGTCATAATAGAATTAGTCAAACTAAAATTTTTAGTTCCATTAATATCAGGAAGAGAATAATTTTGAATTTTCATAAAAGCTAAATTTGTAGCATTATTTAAATAAACAAAAGGATTATAAAATTCTAAAAATTGAACTTTATAACTTAAATAATCTCTCATTCTATCATTTAAAGTACTCATATGATAATAAATTGAATTATTATAAGAATAATTTATTATTTCCGATTGTAAACCATTATTTTTTAATTGAATTTCTATTACTTTTATTATCATTTGAATTGATGCATGAGATAACATTAATGCATTATTTGAACCCTGAAAATATGTTTTTATATTTTTTAATCTTGATATTTTTTCTATATATAATATTATAAAAATTACTATAAAACTTATTGATATTAATGATGGAAGATATTTTATCATTAAAAATTTATTTTTTTCTATTTTCTTTTTATTTTCTTTTTTCTTTAATTTTAATAATTTATAATTTTCATTCTGAGACATTTCTTCTTCATTTACTTTTGAATTTTCATTTTTATTATTATTATTATTATTTTCTATTTCTTCATATTTTATTTTTATATTTATTTTAAAAAATTTGTTTAAAATTATTTTTGATAAAGTTTTGATTTTATGCAATTTAGAAGAAAGATAAATAAATTGATGATGATTTTTATCAAGATGATAATTTAAAAAAGAATTTAAATTAATTTCACTATGAATTTCAGTTTGATTAAAATTTGAAGTTTGTTGTTGAAACATTTGAATAATTTCATTAGAATGATAATTTTCATGAGTTTCTTCTAAAAAAATAGTTAAAACAAATAAATAATAATATTTAAATTTTTTTCCATCTTTATTTAAACTTTTTTCTTCATAATTAACATCAACAACAAATCTTTTATTTAATAAAGAAATATTTTTTTTAAATTCATTTATTAAAAGAATTACTTCTGAAAAAGGATCTTCTCCTAATTGACCAACTTCTCTTAAATAAATGTCATAAATATTATCATATATATCTAATAAATTTATTCTATAAATTCCTTTATTATCTAATTTCTCTAATTTTAATAATTCCATTATATTAATATTATATTTATCTAAAACATTTGTATTTAAAAAAAAATAATCTTCAAATCCTCTACTTAGATTATATATTTTTCCTGATTTATTTGTAAATAAAAAACTACTCCCACAAAAATTATTTTTTTCTTTTTTATATAAATTAGAAAAAGATTTTTTTCTTCCTATTTTATGATTTTTATTTTTATTAATTAAAAGTTGTTCTTTAGCTTCAGTTAATTTTAAATATAATTCAATACCATTTTTTTTATAAATAGTAACTCCTTCTAAATCAAATAATATAACATATTTATTTTTATCAACTAAACATAAATTATTTAATTTAAAATAATCAGTTCCATTTGATAAATGATTTTCAAAATTAAATTTATAAGATTTATAAAATGTTTTAGCAAAAATTTCATTCATATTTAAAGAACTAAATTCTTTATTTGAATATCTTAATTTTTGAACTAAATTATCTGAAGCATGTTTAATTTTAAAAGAAGTTTCATTCATTAAAAAATGAACTTGTAAAACTAAAACATAAAAATTACTTTTATTATCATTTAAAATAGTTCTTTGGTCAAGAAAAAAATTATCAAAAGATTTTTTTGTTTTGTTAGGTATTTTATTTCTAAAATAAGCAAAAAACATATTTAATTTATTAATAGGATAATTAAAACTGAATTTTGAAGAAGTAAATAATTTATTAGTAATATTATTTATCTCAAAATAATTATCAATGAATTTTTGAAGAATATTTTTAAAATCATAATAATTTGTAATATTATCATTTAAAGTATTCATCATTTTAACATAATTAAGAAGAAAATGTTTAAAAATAGTTTCAACATAATAAATTCTTTCAAAACATTTAAAATTATTAAAACAATTTAAAATTTTATTTTTATGATTTTGTTCATTTTCATTAACTGATATTTGACGTATTTTACCATCAATATTATGTAATTGATTTTTATAATAATGAATTAATTTATGTTTAAAAAATATAATTTGATATTTTGATAAAAAGGATTTTTTAATTAAATTACTTGAGAGTATTTTTTCTAAAATAAATAAACATTTATAATAATTTTTTTCATAAACATAAATATATGTTACTATAAAAAATAAAGAAGAAATTGCTTTTTTATGAGAAAAACTAATTTCTTTAAAATGACTTATTTCTGTTTCAAAAAATGAATATAACATTGGAAAATTTTTTTTAATACAATCATAATTAAAATATTTTTCTTCACATATTTGTTTTATAAAATTATTCATTTCTAAAGTATATTGTTGAGGAGAATAAATATGACAATAAAAACATTTTTCTTCTTTATTCTTTATTTTACAAAGTGGATTATGTACTCTTTTAGCAATTGAAACATTTAATTCTTTTAATATTTTATTTAATAAATATGGTCTTTGATGATAATAAAGCATATTTAAAAATTTAATCATTTTATTATTAAATGTTTCAATATTTTTAAAAGAAAAATTTGTCACTTCTTCAATTATTTTTTTTTTATCTATATAAAAATAAATTTCAGTTAAAAAAATCCCACAAAAAAATTCTAAAAGTAATTTAATTATTATAAGAGAATTATCTTTCTGAAGAATTTTTAATTCATCATTATAATCATAACAAAAAATAAATTCAATAACACAAGAAACAAAACAACAAGATTTAACTAAAAATAATAAGTAATAAAAAAAATATTTATAATAAAAAGTATTATAATTCACAAAAGCTTGAACATAATAAAGACAATAAATACATCTCATAATAACTTTAACAATGAAAATATATTTAAATTGTAATCTAAATTCTAATTGAACAACAATTTGTTCAAATAATAAAAATAAAGGAAAAATATCAATTGCTCCTAATTCATTTAATAAAGGACTTAAAGAGTTAATAAAAAAAGGTTCATGAATAATTATACTTCCCATTAAAAATGTTATTATAAAAGTAAATATTGATATTATACTTTCAATAATTATTATAATATAATATAAAACTTTATTTTTCTTCTTTGAATATTCATTAAATATATTTTCAACAAAAATTGAGATATAAAATTGAGATAAAGAATAAAAAATATAAAAAATAACAAAAGAAAGAAAATGAATTTCTTTATTATAATGATGAAATAATTTTCCATTAAAAGAGATTTTTGTTCTTAAATAAATAAATAAAAAAATAACAGTAATAACTAAAAGAAAAATAATGAATGTAATTAAATAATATAAGTCAATATGATGAATTTCTGAAATTATTTCAGCAAGAGTAAATTTTCTTATCCAAAAAGAAAATCCTAATTTCAAAGAAATATTCCAATCATGAGTCGCCACTATTAAAGGTAAAAGCTTTATTGTTAGAAATATATAATATATTGTTTTATTTTTAGGAAAATATTTTGGTATTTTTAAAAATAAATTCATGTAATTATCATTGTTAAGATATATTTCTAATTTATTTAATAGGTAATAATCCATTTTATTTTTTAGAAATTAAATATTGAATTTTAAAATTATTAAGGATATTTTTTTATTCATTTTTTTTTATTGTATTTTATTTTTTTTTTCAATATTTTTTTTTTTCAACAAATAAATTTTTTAAATTAACATTATAACTAATTTATAAATATTTTTTTCAAATAGAAAGATATAATTTATTTAAAATTAAAATAGAATTCTCATAGAAAAAACGATTATATATAATACTTTTTTTTTCTATGTAAATAATTAAATTATAAATGCTAACAATAAATAAATAATAATTAATCTTTAGATTTAATCTTTATGGATTGTTTCAATGCATTTTTTAATGTTTCATTATGAAAAAATTTAGAAATATCATTTATTTTAGGTAATAAATTAGGTTTACGATAATTATTAATTTCCTTTAAAGAATTATTTAAGTCAATTATAGAAGTTTTATCACTTAAATTAATTTTTGAATAAGAATTATTTTTAACTTCAATATCATTTCTATTATTTTTCTTTGAATATAAAATAATATTTCTATTATTATTAATTATTTTTCCAAATAACTTAGTATAATTTTTAAATTGTCTTAATTTATAACTTAAATTTGGTTTATTTTGAGTATAATTGATATTTTTGTCTGTTTCAGATAAATCATTTATTTTAATTGGAGGAACTATATTCCTTTGGTTTTTAAAAGTTGATTTTATTGGTAATAATTTTATTATATTTCTATTTCTTGGAGTTTTTGAAATTTCTGACTCTTCTATTCTATTCTTAATATTATTTTCTTTTGATAATTTGGATAATTTTAATAAAATTCTATTATCAATTTTTTTTAAAAATATTCTTGCAAAGTTTAAATTTGATTCTTGATAAGATGAATTATTTGATTTTGAAATTTTTTCCATTGTGAATAAAAATATTTTAAAAATAATTAAGTATTTTTTATAAAAAATTTTTAATTTATTCTAAATGATAAAAAGTTATTAAATGTTTCTTATTCTTCTTTTCTATAAATTTAAAAAGCTTTTTTTTATAAAATAAGTATTATTCATTATTTTTTAAGATTAAAACAGATTATATAATTATTTTTTTTGAAAACTTAATGAATATTGAAAAATATAAAATATAATTTTTAAATGTCATTCAATGAAGAATTAAATTTTCCATACATTTCAAATTTATATCCTACAAGAAATATAAATTCCATTAACTTAAAAAGATTAAATAAATCTTCTTCAACAGGTAATTTAGAAATAATAAATAAATATAATAAAAGAAATTTTGAATATGATTTATATAATAAAATTCCTTTAAGTAGTAGTACACATTTTTTTGAAGAGGAAATTTTACCTTTTCAACAAAATAATGAAAATACATTAAAAGCTTATTCAAATTATATAGAAAGTAAAGAAAAAATAATTGAAAATAACTCTAAGAATTATTTATTATTTCTAACCAAAAATTTAAATATTAATAAAGGTAAATTCCCTTTTGAAAATTATATTTTAAATAAAAACAATAAAAATCATAACATTAAACTTCAAAAATTTACTCCGGGCTTAATTAAGTCTTATCATACAGATATAAATGGCAAAAAATATTATAATCATGAACCTTCTTCAAATGGAATTTTTATAGGAGAGACAATAGAAAATTCATATCAATATAAAAATTTTATGGATAAGAAAAAGAAAGATTATTTACAATACAATGAAAGAATAGCTTTTCAAAAAAAAAATTATAAATTAAATTCAAAAATTAACGATTATTATGATTATATTCAAAAAATAAACAAAAATAGAATTTATAATTATTCAAAGAATAATATATATTCAATAAATATTTCAAATAGATCTGAAAGACAAGGAATTTTTAAAAACCTTCCATTAATAAAAAGAATATATTTTAAAGACAATATAGAATTTGAAAATAACAATTAAAAATTATTGAAAAAAAAAATTAAAAAAATCAAAAAAAAAAAAAATTAAAAAAAAGAAAAAAAAATTAAAAAAAAAAAGAAAAACTAGATTTTAAAAAAACAAAAAAAAATATTAAAAAAAATGTTAACACAATCATCCTTATATTATATTTCTTTCCCATTAAATATAACAAGATATATATTTAGATTATTAGGAAGAGGTTTAATAACAAAATTTTGGGATAATTATCTTTATCAATCTCAAAAATTAAAAACAACACAAGATAAAAAAGATTTATTGAGATATATGCTAACAACAAAAGAAGGATTTGATTCATTAATAAGTGCATCATTAGATTTAACATGTTTAAAAATATTAATAAATGATACATATAATTCAATTATTCAAGAAAAATTATTTAATTTATTTAAAAAGAAAAAATATAATCAATTAAAATATTTTTTATCAGGAATAATATTAAGTGGAATAACTCATCCTTTAAATGTTATTAAAAATAATCATTTAATTCAAAAAAATATAATAAATCCAAAAAATGGAACTCATGTGTTTAAAAATAGAAAAGATATGATATATAGGTTATATCAAAAAGAAGGATTTTATGATGCTTTTTATTCAGGACTTCCTTTGGCAATGATAAGTATAGGTTTAAGTAATGTTATTATAATGAATTTATCGAAAAAATTAAAAAAAAAAAATAAAAAAATTTCATTTACGAACAATATAATCATTCCAAATATTATATTTTTAATTAATAGTATTTGGAATATTCCTTTTGAAAATGCTAAAATTTTAATGACTATAGAACCAAGTAAAATTAGGAAAGAATATAATAATTCTTGGGAATGTTTACTAAAGTTAGTTTTGCATAAAAAAAAATTAATTCATGCTTATAAGAAATGGCCTATTATTTATATTTCTTCTCTTCATTCTAGTCTTTATAATTACTTATGTGTTAAAACTTTTAGTAAGTTGGAAAATATTAAAATTTAAAATGATAATATATTTTATTTAAGGTTTTAATTATTTTCATATTTTATTTTATTTTCATATTCTAAAATAATTTAATTTATTAATAAACAAATTTATTTGTATTTATATTTTTTTATATATATAATAATTATAATTTACATTTGAAATTTTTTAATCAAATTTAATATTTAAATACTTTAATATACAATACATATATTTTACTATTTTATTATATCTAAACTTTCAATGAAATCTTTTATTAATTTTAATATTTTTTGTTTTTTTAATTTTAACTCATTCATAATTTCTAAAGGAGGCAGTTCTTTAAAAATATGATAAACATAAATAAAACTTTTATTTTTAGAAACTTCAAGAATGCACCATCTAATAGCTTGTTTTTCTAAAGATTTTTCTAAAGTAGAAATTTCAATTTCCCATTTTTTTTTATTAATATCATTTTGAATATATGTTAAAATAAAATTATAACTTTCATCTTCACTTAATTTAACAAATATTTTAGTTCCAATTTCCCAATTTCCTTCAATTTTATAATCTAAAATTTTTTTTCCTCTTTTTAAATGTTCATTTATTTTTTTTAATTCATTCCAAATAATTTCTTTTGAAGAATTGATTATATCAGATTCATATTGGAAAATATCAGTATTACTTATTTGTAATAATATATCTATATTATTAATCATTTCAATACATATTTTATTACAACAATTAACTACTTTTAATTTTAATTTATCTTCTATTTTTTTTGGATTATTTATTATTATTTCAAAAATTAATAAAGTTGAATTATCTATTGTATTTAAAGATAAGGTAAAAATATATGTAAATGAAGTTGGTATTTCTTTTGAATTTATTATCCATGATATTATTGATGTTATTTCTGAACAAGAATTTTCTTTTAATAAATATGTAAAAATCACTGGATATGGTTTATCTGTAAATATATATGGTAATTGAGTTTTTTTATTTATTTTTTCTATGTTTTCTTGAATTGTTAATAAAGATGATATTCTTGATATTGTGTCATGGAATACATATGATGTTTCAAATTTTTTTATCATACCTTTCATTAGAATTATTTATTTTATTTTTTTTTCGAAAATTTATTTTTATTAATTATTTTTAAACCAGTAAGTATCTCAATATCTTAATTTATATATATATTACCATTTATAAATCTAAATAATTTTTACGTAATTAAATTGAAAGTTAATTAGTGTTCTAAAAATAATATATCAAATAGAATTCAAAATAACATATATATATATAAATATAAGATTTAATATGTTCTTAAGAATCAGATTAAGAAATAATTTTGTATTTTAATAAAATAAATTATTAAAATATAATTAATTTTTTATATTTAATGTTAACATTGATTGAAAGATGTAATCAAGTAATTAAATAATTTATTTATAGTGTTATGATAATCCAAATCTTATTCATAAAAATTTATCAAACTCTCTTCGATTAAATAGTTCTCTTTCTTTAAATAATATAATAAAAAAGAATAATGAAAAAAGAAAAAAATTTCTTTATAAATATA
>JAEEGI010003671.1_pt1 | contig 36435 bp, 29 predicted proteins | sample 8958751 | NCBI WGS metagenome assembly JAEEGI01 (sample SAMN16246545, study PRJNA631951) | gut metagenome | biome: gut microbiome; feature: rumen; material: KS-attached | host: Bos | place: Iran: Karaj | collected 2018-10 | reverse complement strand
TGTAACTGTGTCACCATCGGTGTGACTTTTTTACAACTTTTGAAACATCAAACCGCATTGTTTTGCAAAATATATTTCTTGTATTTTTCGGCCAACTATGGAAATGAAAATCGGCCAACTATGGAAATGAAAATCGGCCAACTATGGAAATATTTTTCTATAAAAAACTATTTATATGAATTTTATTTTGTATTTTTGCAACGCAAAAAAAGATGAATATGAAGAAATATAAACAACGAATAGCTGATAATATTCTAAAAAGAAAATTAGAAGGGATGGGAGCTGTGCTTATAGAAGGTCCCAAATGGTGTGGAAAGACGACAACAGCAGAACAACAAGCTAAAAGCGTGGTGTATATGGATGACTCAGAGGAGGGAACTAACTGGCATCAGCTGGCTGCATTAAATCCAAAAGGGGTTTTAGTCGGAGAAACACCCAGACTTATAGATGAATGGCAAACAGCTCCTGTTTTATGGGATGCTGTGAGATATGAGGTTGACCATAGAGATGACGACGGTCAGTTTATTTTAACAGGATCAGCAGTTCCTGTGGATGATGAGGAAATGAAACACACTGGTACTGGACGTGTGTCGTGGCTGATAATGAGAACAATGAGCTTGTGGGAGTCTGGCGAATCAAACGGGAGAGTAAGTCTAAAGGAGTTATTCAACGCCCCTATGCAATTTTTAGAAGAAAACTCTCTTAAACTTGAGGATATTGCATATCTTACTTGTCGCGGAGGCTGGCCAAGAGCAACACTTCAAAGAAAAGAAATCGCCTTAGGCAGAGCGTTTGATTATTACGATGCAATCGTTAAAAGAGACATCTCACGTGTAGACGGAACAAAGAGAGATAGTGAACGTACGCGACGTATTATGCAATCATACGCCCGAAACCAAGGATCACAAACACCAATAACTTCCATTGCTTCAGACGTGCGAACAAATGATGTAGACAATGTGGATGACAAGACAATATATTCATATATCGCGGCTTTGAAAAAGATATTTGTGATTGAAGATATGGCTGCGTGGAATCCTAACTTACGTTCAAAAACAGCAATTCGCACTTCGGATTGCCGTTACTTTACAGACCCTTCTATTGCAACAGCAGCACTCGGTCTTGGACCTAATGATCTGATGAACGATCTGAACACTTTCGGATTACTTTTTGAAACTCTCTGTGTGCGTGATTTGAGAGTATATGCAGATGCTCTTGATGGACAAGTGTATCACTACAGAGACAAAAACGGACTTGAATGCGACACGGTTATACATCTGCGAAATGGATCGTACGGATTAATCGAAATAAAACTTGGAGGAGAAAAATTGATTAACGAAGGCGCAGGTGCACTAAACGAATTAACCAATAAGATAGACACTTCAAAAATGAAATCACCTTCATTCAGAATGATACTTACTGCTGTAGGCAAATACGCATACCGACGTGATGATGGAATTTATGTTGTACCTATTGGTTGCTTGAAAGATTAATTATTTATTTTACATTCCCCACATCAGCTTGTCGCGGATGGCGGAGAAGAAGTTCTGCTGGCCGATACGGACAAGGCTGACCTGATAGGGGGCTTTGCGTATCTCGACAGCGTCGGTGCCAGACAATTGCGTGACGTAGGAGTCGACGCCAAGGGTGCAGACAATGTCCGACTCTTCGTTGTGAAGGCGCAAGGCGACATTGTCGGAGAGTACCACGGGACGCAACGTGAGGGTGTGGGCGGCAATCGGGGTGATAACTATGGAGCCTGAGCCAGGTGCAAGGATGGGGCCGCCGCAGGATAGGGAGTAGGCCGTGGAGCCAGTCGGGGTGGCTACAATAAGGCCATCGGCAGCGTATGTGGCAACCATATAGCCGTCGACCTCTACCTGTGTGTGCAGCAGGGGACTCTGATCGAGGCGATGGAGGTAAACCTCGTTGAGGGCGTAAAGTGTGGAGCCGGATGTCTTTACCTCAAGCATTGTTCGCTGCTCAATGCTGTAACTGCCTGTGGTCAGGCATTCAGCCAGTTTTTCTATGTCGTCGCGGCCGGCAGTGGTAAGGAAGCCCAAGTGCCCAAAATTGATGCCAACTATGGGTACGCCGCTGCCGCCAGTTTGGTGTACAGCACTGAGCAGGGTGCCGTCGCCTCCAATGGATATGATAATATCAATGGGGATGTCCGGTGTCCATTTATCGATGACTTCGACACCTCTTCGGTGCAAGGCTTCGACAAGGGCAAGCTTGCCTTCTAAATGCTCACTGGTATGGTTTTTAATGTGTATGGCGGCTCTCATAAGGGATGATGTTGTTAATATATGATTAGAATTGTACCTGTTTTCTGCTGTCTGCTACCGTCGCTCTGTAGGTAGTTGATAATGTAGGTGTAGGCTCCTTCGGGCACGTGGTGGCCATTATAGGTGCCGTCCCAACTTTGGCCAGGGGTGGTCGACGAGAAGATGCATAATCCCATCCTGTTGTAGATGGAAAAGCTGTATTGGTCGGGGTTGATGTATACCGACACAGGGCAGACGGCGTTGTTGCTATTTTCGAGCGGTGTGATGGCGTTAGGCATCCAAATGTCGGTGTGAGGGTTGTAGACGGCCACGGTGCTTTGCAGGCTGTCGGAATGGCCGTATTGCGAGTCAGGGCCTTCGAAGGCGGCCACTTTGTAGCGGCAAAGGCCTCCTGCCCCGTCAGAGACATTAGGCATCCAATTGTTGGTGGTGGTGCCTTCAAGCTGCCATAGATTGCTTTCGCCCCGACAAGTAAGGACGCCGTAGGTGGTGGTGCCTTGCCATCCTTCGTAGGCGTTCCATTGAAGGTTTGTGGAGTTGCCTTCGGTTACAAGCTCGACAAGGATGGTGCTGCCTTTCTGACTGCGCATCTCGTTGCGACCGCAGCCGTCTGTAATGCCGAAGAAATAGGTGTGCTTCTCGTCGAGATTTACGCCTCTGTCGGTCCATACAAGCCCGCCTGTGGCAGATGCCGTGCAATAACCTGCAACATTTGCCGCACCGCCACCGACGCTGCGATAGACGGTGTATTGGTGGCCGGCCCAACTGGTGTCGGTCTGACCAACAACTGTAACGTTCTTGCCGTCATCAGACACCGAGACCTTGCGAAGATATAGTATTGACGGTCGCTGGCTCGTTGCAAGAACCTCCTGCTTTATGTTCGACAAAGCCTCGAGAGTGCCGTCGGCAGAGACGGCCTTGACGTAGGCTTTTACTTGTTGGCATTCCTCTGTTATAGTGAAATCGATGCTTGTATCGCTGATATTGTTTTGCTGTCCTGCCAAGACAAAAGCTGCATCGTCCTGGCTCACCCACAACTCGTAGCGTCCAAGTCCTGACGGCATATTGTTGTATGTGTTCCAACGGGCTGTCAACGTGCGGCTACAGGGTTCGCTTTCAAGGTGCAAGACCATATTGTTGCATTGATCGGTCAGTGCCGAGGCCTTGCGGCAAGAGTCGAAGGCATTAATGCGGAACTCTCGGACTTGTGTGCAACTGTCCTGCGTATAGATATATGTGGTGTTTGTACGGCCATAAACGGTATCGAAGACTAAACTCGGGGTGCCCTCCAAGACAAGATAGCCCATTATGTCGGTGTCCTGGCTTGCTATCCACTCCAGCTTAATGTGCTGAAGGGCTTGATCGACAGTGACAACGCCCCATTGGGCCGGAGCAGTGGGCTCGTTGTCTGAGATATTTATCGCGGCAGAGCCTTCGTCGCCGCCACGACGCACAACATAATACACCGTGTCGTTGCACACGCTGCGGTTGTGGCGGTCGGTCCACGTATTGCTTGACGTCGAGCCTATAAGCGACAGTTGGCTCTCGTCGGGGTAGCGGCGGTAAATATCAGTAGTGCCGGTGCCGGCATCCCAGTCGAGCTGGACGGTGCGTCCGGCTATCTGGTGGACCTGCAAGGATATCGGCTCGGCAATAGCTACTCGGCAAAAAAACAGCATCGCCAGAAGGCACAACGGCAAAAGCATCTTGATATGGCCACTCTGTCTCATTGGTTACTGATTGACAAAAGTTTTTGTTCTCATATCGTACACCTTGTCGCAATTGGCTATTGTCGAGGCTCGGTGGGCAATAACCAAAAGCGTACGCCCCTCCATCATCGTGTGTAATGCTTCGGTAAAGCGCTGTTCTGTAGCTGCATCGAGGGCGGCTGTCGCCTCGTCCATAATAACGACACTGGGGTTGCCCACCAATGCACGGGCGATATTGACTCGTTGGCGTTCGCCACCGCTAAGGAGCGAGCCGCCGTCGCCAATATAAGTGTGTAGCCCGTCTTTGTGCATCTGCAGCACGGGTTCGAGCTGAGCCATTTGCACAGCCTTGTCTATGTCGTCGCGTGTGACCCATTGCCGCCCGAAGCGTATATTGGCTTCTATGGTGTCGTTGAACAGCATTGGTTCTTGCGGAATATAGGCGATTCTGCCTGCCCGGGCGCCAGCGGCCATCGGTGTACCGTTGACAAGGATTTCGCCCTGCTGTGGTTCCAATAGGCCTGCTATCATTCTTCCAAAGGTTGTTTTGCCGCTGCCGCTCTCGCCAATAATAGCGGTATGCTTATGCATCGGCACAATGAGGCTCAAACCTTCAAACACCGGCTTGTCGCCATAAGCGAACGAGGTGTTGCGCAATTCGATAGATGTGACTGGTTCGGGGCGGCTGTCTTCCTCAGACAAAGCACTTGCAGCAGAATCCATTATCTCGTCCAGGCGTTCTTCCACTCCCCTACCCTTTTTGAACTGCGCAATGGCATTGCTGAAGTCCTTTATAGGTGTAAGCAGAAGCACATAAATCATTATGTATGAGACAAACAAAGCTGGCGACAGGCTTGCTGCATCGCCCATAACACGATAGGCGCCTATAATCAATATGGCGGCGACTATAGCATTGCCTACAAAGTCGCTCAGCGGCGAGGCGGCATAGATGCGGCGGTAAAGCGAGATGCGACGAGCGGTGAACAGGCGGTTCTGGCTTTGTTGACGCAGATTTACATATTCTATTGCCGTAGCAGCCTTGATTTCCTTGAGTGAGTCGAGCGTTTCCTGCGTGGTCGTCATAAGTTCTCCGTTCAAAGCCTGTAGCTTTCTGCTCTCGCGCTTCAGGCGACGACTGGCTGATAGCAAAAATGTGCCTATGGCCATAACCGCAACAACGAGCAGCGTCAGTCGCCAGTCAAGGTAAACAAGCATAGTGACATAGATAATCATTGTCAGGGCGGCAGAGACGATTAGTTGGATGCTGTCGAGCACGTTGGCCTCATATTCGGCCACATCGTTGCTCATACGCGAAAGCCATTGTCCTTGGGCCTGCGACGACCAGCGGGCAAAGTCCTGGTTCAGTACAGCCCTATGCATACGGTTGCGTATGTCGAAGAGTATGCCGGTTTTGATGCGTGCAAATACTACGGCTGATATGTATGAGAACAGGTTTTTAAGCCCATATAGCAACAGAAGCAACAAGGCATAGAGCAACAAGGCCTTCTGCGTACCCTGAGCCGCAAGGAACAGATACACGCGCCCCAATACAAGCATAACGGGGTTGCCCGAGCCCGCTGTCTTGAGGCTTGTGCCGCCTCCAGCGTCGGAAGGGAATATCAACTGAAGGAAATCAGTTACGCTCAACGCCGTAGCCATAGTCAGCACCGCAGCCATTGCTGCCGCGATGACAAAGGCAGACATCAGGATTTTCCTGCCTTTCAGTTCTATGGCTGTTATCCTTCTCAATATTGGTTTTCAACTTTTCAGCGACTTTACCATTCCTGGGCATAGCCAAGGTAATTGTGCGGAGTGATGCTACGAAGACGTTCTTTGACCTCTTGGGCTACATCAAGCTGGTCGATGAATGCCGACATTGTCTCTGCCGTCACCTTTTCGTTGGTACGCGTCAGCTGTTTCAACGCCTCGTAGGGGTTGGGATAGTTCACGCTACGCAACACCGTCTGTATAGCCTCGGCCGTAACAGCCCAGTTCTCTTCAAGGTCTTCGTGTAGTTTGGCCTCGTTGAGTAGCAGTTTGCCCAAGCCTTTCATCAGCGACTGGGTGGCGACCAGCGTATGCGCCAACGGCATACCCAGGTTGCGGATTACCGTCGAGTCGGTAAGGTCGCGCTGCATACGCGAGATAGGCAGTTTCATTGAGAAATGGGTCAACAGCGCATCAGCTATGCCAAGATTGCCTTCTGCATTCTCAAAATCGATGGGGTTGACCTTGTGTGGCATTGCCGAGCTGCCTACCTCGCCAGCCTTGATACGCTGACGGAAGTAGTTCATCGAGATATAGGTCCATATATCACGGCAAAGGTCTATCAATATAGTGTTCATACGCCGTAAGGCGTCAAGATAGGCTGCAAGGTAGTCGTAGTTCTCAATCTGTGTGGTCAGTTGCTGACGTTCAAGGCCAAGATTTTCCTTCAGGAAGTTGTCGCCAAACTTACGCCAGTCAACTTGAGGATATGCCACACGGTGGGCGTTATAGTTGCCCGTGGCACCTCCGAATTTGCCTGTAAACGGCACGCTGTCGATGGTTTTCATCTGCTCACGCAAACGGTATACAAACACCATCAGTTCCTTGCCCAAAGCTGTGGGCGATGCCGGCTGACCGTGGGTGTGGGCCAGCATCGGGATATTGCGCCATTCCTCGGCAAGACTCTCTATCTTGCATATAAGCTCCTCGTATGCAGGACGCACCACATCCTTGTGGGCTTCCATCATCATCATCGGGAATGCCGTGTTATTTATATCCTGCGAAGTCAATCCGAAGTGTACCAGCTCGCGAGGCAGTGTGCTGCCAACGGCATCAAGACGCTCCTTGATGAAGTACTCCACGGCTTTTACATCGTGGTTGGTAGTCTTTTCTATATCTTTTACCCTCTGGGCGGAATCAACGTTCCAGTTGCGGTAAAACGCTCTCAGCTGCTCGGCATCTGTAGTGTTGCACTCTATGCCCAACTGCTTCATAAGGGCAATATAGTATTCGATTTCAACACGCACACGGTAGCGTATCAGCGCCGACTCTGAAAAATAGTTAGCAAAGGGTTCTGTCTTTGAACGATAGCGTCCGTCTATGGGCGAAATAGCATCTAAACTGTTCATATCTCTTTTTTTCAATTATCTACTGACAAGGTTTTTGTTTTCAAATTCATTCTTTTCTATAAGCTGGATTATCTTGCGGTTGGACGAGGCGTGCCGCAGGGCTTCAGCATACATCACATTGTGCATATCGGTGCCAAGGAACTCAACCCAGCCATTCTCGACGTAGTCGAAAGCTTTTTTCAGCGATGACTCACCGTAGAAGCCGTCGAACGATAGGATGTTTGTCTGGAAATACACTCCCTGTTCCTTGAACTGCTCAAGCACCTCGCTATGGCTGTCGAAGTAAGGATAACGCTCCGGATGGGCAAGTATGACGTCATAGCCCTCCATCTGCAGTTTGAATACCGTGTCCTCAAGCCCCATACGCTTCTGGTGAAGGGAGAACTCAATCAGCAAGAGTCCTTTTTCCGAACCGCGTTTAGGATCAGCAAAACGATAGGTCAAAAGCTGTCCGCTTTCCAAATAATCGGCAAAGCCGTCGCCTATCTGGTATTCGCCGGTGATGCTTGTCATACGGGGAATCTGCCTGTCTCCTTTGTTGGCCTCGACTTCAGCACAGAAATGCTTGTAGCGCTCCTGTATATCGTCAGCCTTGTTAGGGAAGCGCGGATAATTGAAGTGAGGAGTAAGTTTTATCTCCTCAAATCCACATTCCTTCATTGCCTGCATTACTTCAAGCGATTCCTCGAGCGATTTGCTTCCGTCGTCCACCAAGGGGAGCAGGTGGCAGTGCATATCTGTCACCAGCGGAGCAAAAGTCGGCAGAGTTTTTTTCTTTTTAAATAATCCAAACATATCTAAACCTTAATAGTCAACTCTTTTTATTTTGGCGCCAAGCGCGTTCAAGCGCTCGTCTATATGTTCATATCCGCGGTCTATCTGCTCTATGTTGTCGATATGGCTGACACCTTGTGCCGCCATAGCAGCGATAAGCAGGGCGACACCGGCCCTGATGTCGGGCGAAGTCATATGCATTCCCCTCAGCTGATGTTCACGAGCCAGTCCTATCACCGTAGCGCGGTGAGGATCGCAAAGAATGATCTGTGCTCCCATATCTATCAACTTGTCCACAAAAAACAATCGGCTCTCAAACATCTTCTGATGTATCAGCACACTGCCGCGGGCTTGTATTGCCGTAACCAACGCTATACTTATAAGGTCGGGGGTGAATCCTGGCCACGGTGCATCAGCAATCGTAAGTATCGACCCGTCCATAAAACGGTCTATTTCATACACCTCTTTTGCGGGGATGTAAAGGTCGTCGCCTTTCTGCCATATCTCCACGCCCAGGCGACGGAACACCTGCGGAATCAAGCCCAGATGCTCCAGTGCCACATTGCCTATTGTTATGTCGCTCTGAGTCATAGCAGCCATACCTATAAAACTGCCAACCTCAATCATATCGGGCAGCAAACGATGTACAGTACCGCCAAGGCTGTCGATACCTTCGATTGTAAGTCTGTTGCTGCGTACACCGCTGATGCGTGCACCCATTTTGTTGAGCATCTCGCACAACTGGTAGACGTATGGCTCGCAGGCGGCGTTCATTATTGTTGTCGTGCCCTTAGCCATAACAGCAGCCATAATAATATTGGCCGTACCTGTAACACTGGCCTCGTCGAGCAGCATATACCTGCCTGTCAACCCATCGCCGGCATCGAGCCTGTAGCCTCCATATTGGGCACTTCTTCCGTTTTCCGTTGCAGGCACGCGCAGCAGAAAGTCCTCGATCTTGGCACCGAGCATTTCCATACCCGTCAGATGGGTGTCAATGCGGCGGCGGCCTATCTTGTCACCACCCGGCTGCGGTACAACTGCCATACCGAAACGAGCCAGCAGCGGACCGGCTATCATAATGCTTCCGCGAAGACGCGAAGCAAGCGAACAATATTCAGGGCTGCCAATTACCTCCAACTTTATGTCGTCGGCCTGGAAAGCGTAGCTCTTCCCCACTCCATTCCAGGCAAGGGTCTCAACCTTGACCCCGAGCAGCCTGAGAAGCTCTATCAAATGATTCACATCCCTGATGTCGGGCACATTCTCTATCACCACCCGCTCTTCAGTCAGCAGCACGGCGCATATCACCTGAAGAGCCTCGTTCTTGGCTCCCTGCGGGAGTATGGTTCCCCTCAGTTTGTATCCGCCTTCTATTTCAAAACTACTCATAGCAGATTATGTTTCAGTTAATGCCTCACTTTATTACTTTCTCTTCTTTTTCTTTTTCGACGGTGCTGTCTCTATCGGCAAGGTATTAGGCGGTACAACGATCGGTTTGTCGATAAGGTATTCCCTTAAACGCTCGTCGCCCGATATGCGCACCATCTGTTCCACTACTATGTTGTCGTCCGACAATTCTCCGTTCCATACAAGATAGGAGCGTTTGGCCTGCTGCGCCACGAGAGTAACAAGCATTCGGTACTCCTCGCCGTCAGGAATGTCCTTCAAATGGTGCAGCATCGATTCAAGGTATTCGCCATAGTGACGGCTGCCGATAGTACGGTCCTTATAGGGAAGCTTCTCTGCCTTTGAGTTCTCTGTCGTCTCGTGGCGTTCCTTCAATTGTGCCAATTCCTCCTGTCCAAACGGCCAGGCACTCTCCAACACAAAACCGGACATTATCATAAGATGGTCCCACAGCTTATGGTACACCACATCGTCGCGCAGCGACAGGCCGGCAATTTGTGCCATCGACGTAACGATAGCCCTGGCAGCCTCGTTGCGCTCCTCACTCTCAGGAGTGGCACACACTTTTTCTATTATTTTCTCTATTGTGCGGCCATACTCCCTGTACAGCATTTCTCCCCTATTTGTATTATAATCCATTCTGTTTTTAATATTCTTTCTATAATGTAACGTCTGTTTTGCTCTTTTATTGCAGCACGACTGCCTATTTTGAGAAAAGAGCCGTGAACTCTTGCGGAAACGGTGTTTCAAGCTTGATGTCCTTCTCGGTCACGGGATGGTGGAAGCAAAGCTTGAAGGCGTGAAGCGCCAATCGTTTCAGCGGCGAATTGTCGTCTCTATACCCATAAATCGGATCCTTCAACAATGGATGACCCAACTCGCGCATCTGAACTCGTATCTGGTTGCGACGTCCTGTTTCAAGGTTCATCTGCACCAGTGCAAATCTACCTTGTTTACGCAGGGTTTTATAGTTTGTTATAGCCAACTTGCCGCCATTGTCGGTAGGCGACGACACTACTCCATACTCGTTCTCCGTAAGCCACGACCTGACAGTTCCGCTGGCTGGCACCGGAGCACCCCACGTCACAGCGATATACGCGCGGTCGTAAACCCGCTCCTTCCAGTCACTCTCAAATGCGCGCGCCACCTCTTTCGACTTGGCCACAAGCAACAATCCCGATGTATCCCTGTCCAAGCGATGCACCACGTGGGCACGCTGCCTCGAACGACGACGCATAAGATAGTCGTTCAACTCGCTTATTACCGTCCGGTCGTCAGGATTATTGCTGCTACTGAGAAGGCCCACCGGCTTGTCGACAACAAACAGATACCTGTCCTCATAAACTATCGGCATATTTCCACGCATAGGCTTGTTCCTGTTTTCATCGCCCTCAATAATGACCTTCATTCCCGCAGCCAATGGGAAATCATATTGCGTTATATGCCGAGAAGCAATATAGATTCTATGTGCAAGAATTTCCTTGTGCTTTGTGCGACTACTGTCAGGGAAAGTTTTCTCTATAAGCTCAAGAAGTTTTATCGGTTCCTTGACTTCAATTTCCAATGTTTTCATCTGCTTTCTCCTCTAAAAAATGTTACACGTGAAACATACCTGTAATTCACTATTCTTCAACACTATATAATAATTATTCAGATTTGTGCTTTTATGACGTTATCAACGATTCGGTATTACCTTTTCAACAACAGGATTTCTCTTCATTCATAGAGATTCAACACTTCATAGTTTATCCCCATTTCCTCGATAAATTTCAACATATCCTGGCTGCTTATCACCACTGATGCACGGTTGTCGTTGGGGTGGAAACTCACTTTTTCAACCTTCAGCAGCCCTGCATCGACAAACAATGTCACCTCCTTATTCTTGTCGTTGACCAGATTGAATAGACTTACCGAACCTGGCTTCACACCAAGATAACACATCATACGCTCGGGCGAAGCAAACGACAGCTTGCCTTGATGCAGCATCTTCTCCACACTATGGATATCCATCTCGAAGGTGCTCTTCATTATCACCAGATAATGCCGATTGCCTTTGTGGTTGCGAAAAAACAGATTCTTGCATAGCGTCGTGCCTTCGCCACGGTAGAACTGAGCGGCAATCTCAATAGTAGGAGCCTCGGGATGTTCGTAATACTCATAGCTTATTCCCAGACGCTCCAAGCAGTCGTAAACCTCTTTCTGACCAATCATTTCGGGAAAATTATTTGATAATTCCCAACTCACGGCTCATATCAAGCATACGCACTATAGGTCTGCGGGCACGCTCTATCATCTCTGCGTCGAGCAGAATCTCGGGCTGCTCGTCACGCAGGCATCTGTACAACTTCTCCAAGGTGTTCATCTTCATATACGAACAGTCGGTGCAGGCGCAACTCTCACCACTCGGCACTGCAATAACCTCCTTGTCGGGGTTGTTCTTCCTCATCTCGTATAGGATTCCCGACTCGGTAGCTACGATGAAACGCTTATGTTCCGACTTGGCAACATAGTTGAGCATCGCCTTTGTCGACCCGATAAACTCCGATACGGCCAGAACAGCACTGTTGCACTCAGGATGGGCAATGACAGGAGCATCGGGATTCTGCTGCTTCAGTTTCAGTATACTCTCTGCCTCCAGCGCATCGTGGACGGTGCAGACACCGTTCCATAACACCATATTTCTACCGGTTTGACGATTGATATAGCCGCCAAGGTTCTTGTCAGGCGCAAATATAATCTTCTGATCCTTCGGCAAAGCGTTGATAAGTTTCTCAGCATTTCCCGATGTGCAAATCAGATCCGACTCAGCCTTCACCTCGGCAGAACAATTGACATACGAAACAACTATATGCCCCGGATGCTCAGCCTTAAAACGACGCAAATCCTCGCCTGTGCACGATTCAGCCAATGAGCAGCTTGCCTCGACATCGGGCAGCAGAACCTTGCGCGTGGGATTGAGTATCTTGGCAGTTTCAGCCATAAAATGAACTCCGCAGAATACTATGATTGGCGCATCGGTACGCTGCGCCTCCTGTGCCAATGCAAGACTGTCACCGACATAGTCCGACAAGGCCTGTATTTCGTCAATCTGATAGTAATGCCCAAGAATTACGGCATTCTTCTCTTTCTTCAGACGGATTATCTCATTTTTAAGCTCTTCGTTTGTCATATTCTTTCAATTTTAAACAATATAATCTCATAATGAGCCAAATATCTCATCAGCCCACTATTTATGCAACTGCAAAGATACGAAAAAAAATTTAATATACTCCTTAATCACTCTTTTATTCTAACCAGAAATTATGTTGTTCCTTCCATTTTCCTTGTCGTTGTCAATTATGTCGGAAAATGATTTCCACAACATCTGGTAATGATGACCGGCAATTCCAAATCCTGTTGATATAATACCCAGAGGGCAGCTTGCTTTTAGACACATCTCTCCATTATATCAACTACGGACTTGCTCCGCTATTTCAACCATCGTTTAACCATCGTTCAACCATATTTCGACCATATATAATGGTTAAACTATCGTTGAAGTAACGTTGATATATGGTTGAAAACACGGAGTTAGGGTGAGGATATATGCATTCAACTACGTTCTATATACTCCTGCACATACTGATAGTTATCTACAATTCACCCGAATTTTTAAAAAAAATGAGAGGTTGTTTGGCATCAAAGCGAAGCTAAAATAATAAAAAGGATTAAATTAATTTTTTCTTTTATTTTTTTAGGGTGTTAATTTGTTAGTATCTCGGTTTTGCTGGTGTTTTGAATATATTTTGTTCACTGTGGTTTTTATACTTTTCACTGTCTAATTATTGTCTTTTCATTGTTTTATGATTTAATGAACAGCCTGTTTATTTCGGTGTAAACAGCTATTTGTTCATTTCATTTTGTGTTTGTTTCCGTGATTATTTCTTTTGAAAAATGACTGTTTTCTGAACATTAATCAACATTTGTTATTCTTCGTTTTGTTTTAACATCGTTATTATCATTTTTTCACAAGATATTAAACAATGTATTGTTTATAAAACCATAATAGGCTAATGCTTAACGAGATAACATTAATTGGTGATAATTATTCTTTCTTTAGAGGAATATGTGATATGCAAGTCGCATTTTTATCGTATTTTTGCAAAAGTTATTAAAGAATAAAAAGAAGAAAATGAGCGAAATTATACCTATTGCCTGCGATCACGCCGGCTTCGAACTCAAAGAGAAAGTAAAAGAGTATTTGGCCTCGAAAAATATTGAGGTTAAAGACTTTGGTACATTTTCGAACGATAGTGTCGACTATCCTGACTTTGCTCATCAGGTGGGCAGTGCTGTTAACAAAGGCGAATATAAGAGGGGTATTGTTATCTGCGGCTCTGGCAACGGTGTGCAGATGACTGTCAACAAGTATCCGAATGTGCGCTGTGCGCTATGCTGGAACGAGGAGATTGCAAAGCTTGGCCGTCAGCACAACGATGCCAACATTGTCTCTTTGCCTGCAAGATTCATTCCGGAAGATCTGGCATTGAAGATTGTCGATATTTTCCTTTCAACACCCTTCGAAGGTGGTCGCCATCAGCGTCGCGTAGAGAAAATCAATAAGTTGCTGGATTAAGATGAACGACGATTTCTATCTCAACTTCTTGGATTCGTCAGAGAAGGCTATAGAGTCGAATGCCGGTGTGAGGAACTTTGCTCTGAACGCTGAGAATGAAGTGAATTTCAAGCTCAGCAGTTCTGCTATTTCGCGTTTCAAGGCGGCTTTGAGGTATACTGTCGAGAACCTTGACGAGGAGCTGACGCGCTTTGAGAACCGTTTTACCAACAAGCACAATGCTGTGTTTTGGGCAACTGACTACAATGATGTTTTCGAGAGTTTGAAGAAATTGTTCAAAGTGCACAAAGTCAAGTCTGTGCGTCTGCCTAATATCAACAATTCCACGGTTTTCCGTGAGTTGGGAATCAAGTATTTCCTGCGTGACGAGAAGATTGCCCTGGCTGAGGACGGCGATATGCAGTTTTTCAATGCCGACAGGCTTCTGTCGGACACCGGTGCCATACTTCTGTTGAACCAGACAAACAACAGCTTTGAGCGACTTACGAATCATAAAACCAACGTTTTCTTCACTACTATCGACAGGGTTCTGTGTAACAGCGACTGGGTGGAGATGTATCAACAGCTGGTTTCGTACAACTCGGGCAGCGGCAGACAGGATATGATTGTTTTCAGGGGGTCGGAGAATTGTAACAACTACCTCTTTATTATCGACAATCAACGTTCGCAACTGTTGAAGAACAAGGAGATACGTCAGTCAATGATGTGTCTGCAATGTGGCCGTTGCAACGATGTCTGTCCTGTTTTCCAAACTATTGGCGAGGAGCCTTACAACAATGTCTTTGTCGGCCCTATGGCAAACGTGACACTGCCGTATCTTGAAACTATTGAGAGCTACAAGCACGTTATGTTTGCCTGTACCCTGTGCGGACGTTGCGAGGAGGTGTGTCCTATCAGTTTGCCGATTCGCGAGATGATAGTGGAATCGCGCCATCTGCTTATTGCTGAAGGTGCGTTGGACAAAATGGAGAGGCGACTTTTGGGTGCAATGAGGAAAATGCTTTTGAGCCGTTCAAAGATGAACGTATCGCCGTTCATCAAGAAGCACTTGCTGTACAAGTTCATTTCGTCCGATTACCGCAAGTCGCACCGTATTCCCGCATTCAGCAAAGAGAATTTCGCCAAGTCGTACAAGAAAACGATTGAGAATGGAAAATGATTTTGTTTTTGACCCTTGTGCTTTTAAGGGATGCATTGCCGAAGTAGAGGCAGCTATCGGTAAATTGTCTGACTCTGAGCGGAAAGCAATGCTCAGCGAGGTTTTTACGTGCATAGACAACACGACGCTTAACGGTTCTGACTCGCAGCTTTCGGTTGAGACGTTCTGCCGTGCGACACGCGAGATGTACCTGACAGACGGCAAGCAGAGCCACGTGGCTTCGGTGTGTGTATATCCTCGCTTTGTCGGCGTTGCCAAGAAGGAGTTGGAGAACAGCAGCATCAAGGTAGCATCGGTAGCAGGTGGCTTCCCTGCTGGACAGACACCGCAACGCATTAAAACAGAGGAAGTAAAGTACGTTGTAGAAGAGGGAGCGGATGAGGTTGACTTTGTGATAAACCGGGGTGATTTCTTGACGGGTAACACTACGGCTGTCTTCGATGAAGTTGCTGCGGCAAAGGAGGTGTGCGGAAATAGTGCCTTGCTCAAGGTTATCATAGAAACAGGTGAACTGCAAACACCTGAGAATGTTTATAATGCATCAAGGCTGGTACTCGACGCCGGTGCTGATTTCGTAAAGACATCGACAGGCAAGATTCCTGTTGGAGCCACGCCCGAAGCTGCCTATGTTATGCTTTTGGCAGTGTGTGATTATATTAAAATTTCTAAAAAAACAGTTGGATTCAAGGCTGCCGGAGGCATTTCCAACCCCTCTGACGCATTGATTTATTACCTTTTACACAAAAAAATATTAGGAAAAGAAATTACTAATAACCAGAATTTTAGAATAGGAGCAAGTCGACTCACTTCTCAACTTTTCAAATTTTTATCATAATAAAGTCGGATTTTTCCGATTTTTTTTTGTTATTTTGCACTCTTAAACTATTATATAATTAGTCTTTTAATGAAACCACTGCAACAAAAACTCTCCAGGTACACAACGCCCCAAGAAGTAAAAGCCAAGGGCGTATATCCGTATTTTAGAGAGATTTCGAGCGATCAGGACACGATGGTTACGATGGAAGGGAAGCGAATCCTGATGCTTGGTTCCAACAGTTATTTGGGTCTTACTAACCATCCGAAGATTAAAGAAGCTGCAAAGGCTGCCATTGACAAGTACGGTACCGGCTGTGCCGGCTCGCCGTTCCTTAATGGCACTTTGGACATACATCATAAACTTGAAGGCATTCTGGCCGATTTCCTCGGCAAGGATGGCGTAATGCTGTTCTCAGCAGGATTTCAAGCCAATTCAGGCGTCATTCCTTGCATCACGGGTCGCAACGACTATGTCATTTTCGACGAGATGGACCACGCCTCTATTATTGAGGGCAAACGTCTGACTTTTGCCAACACTCTGAAGTATCGCCACAACGATATGAAGGACCTTGAGCGTGTGCTGCAACGTTGTCCGTTGGATGCCGCCAAGTTAGTGGTTACCGATGGTGTTTTCAGTATGGAAGGCGATGTGGCTAAGCTGCCTGAAATGCAGGTGCTGTGCGACAAATACCAGGCTACGCTAATGGTCGACGAGGCTCACGGTTTGGGCGTTTTTGGACGCGAGGGCCGTGGCGTTACCGACCACTTCAATCTGCTTGACAAGACGGAACTCATTATGGGTACCTTCTCCAAGTCACTTGCTTCTATCGGAGGCTTTATCGCTGCCGACAAAGATACCATCAACTGGATGCGCCACAATGTGCGCCCCTACATCTTCACCGCAAGCATTCCGCCTTCGGCAACGGCTTCGGTAATAGCAGCTATCGAGATTATGCGCAGCGAGCCGGAACGCCAGGAAAACCTCTGGAAGGTGGCCAACTACGCCCTCAAATCGTTCCGCGATGCGGGCTTCGAGATTGGCAACACAGAGACACCTATCATACCGCTCTACGTGCGCGACAACGAGAAGACATTTATGGTAACGAAGATGCTGCTCGACGAGGGCGTCTTTGTAAATCCGGTCATATCGCCCGCCGTGCCGCCCGAGGACACGCTTATACGTCTTGCCTGGATGGCTACGCATACTATTGAGCAAGTAGATTTTGCGGTCGAAAAGACTGTTAAATGCTTTAAAAAATTGGGATTATTATAATTTCATCACTCGGCCTATGTCCTTAAGGACTTTAGGGTCCTTGAGGAAGGCCCTTAAAGTCCTTTCGCTTTTTTTATGGAGAACATTGTTATTAGTGAAGTCAATGGTCGTCGCGACCTTAACAGATTCATTGAATTTCCAAACAAACTCTTTAAGGATGTGCCTTCCTACATCCCGCCGCTGAACCGCGACGAGAGGGCTATTCTGACAGACAAGAACCCTTCACTCGAACATAGCGACCTCAAAATGTTTCTTGCTTCGGTTAACGGCAAGATCGTGGGACGCGTGGCAGCAATCATAAACCACTCTGTCAATGAGCGTTGGAACAAGAAGGCTGTCCGCTTTGGATGGTTCGATTTCGTTGAGGATTTCGATGTCTGCAAGGCCCTTTTCGACAAGGTCGTGGAATATGGCCGCAGCAAAGGAATGACTGAGATTGAAGGTCCTTTTGGCTTTACCGATATGGACAAGGAGTGCTGGGTGATAGACAACTTCGACGGCTATCAGAATATGACCACACTCTACAATCCCGAGTATTATATCAGGTTCATCGAACGCCTTGATTGCAAGATACTTTGCCGCTGGCAGCAATACAAGATGCCCGCCAGTCAGCCGATTCCCGAAAAGGTTGCCCGCATAAACCAGCTTATTCTTGACAAGTACAATCTCAAACTGCTGAAATTCAACAAACGCAGCGAGGTTTATCCCTATGCCCGCAAGTTCTTCCATACATTGAATGATGCCTTCAAGGACCTCTTTGACTTTGTGCCGATGTCTGAGAAGGAAATTGATGTCTATATCAAGGAATATTTCCCCTTTATTAACCTGGATTTCTGCAACTTCGTTGTCGACAAGGACGACAATCTCATTGCATTTGGCCTCAGCATCCCCTGCCTCGGACCTGCATACAAGAAAGCCAACGGTCGCCTTTTCCCCTTCGGATGGTTCCACCTGCTGCGGGCCCTGCATAAATATGACTCTATCGACCTGCTGCTCAACGGCGTCCACCCCGAATGGCAGAAGCGCGGCGTCCACTCGATCTACTATGCCGAGATGAACCGCAACGCCATCAAAAACAATGTTATTTGGGCTTACACCAATCCGCAAATCATTGGCAACGAAGCCGAGAAGATTTGGGGTACCACCTACCAAACCGAGCCTCTTATGACTCGCGCCGTCTTCGGCAAGGAGATATAATTACATCTCTTCCGGATTAATACTAATAGCCTCATTGTCAGATGGGGCTATTTCTGTATTCTGGCATTGGGTGGTGTCCTCGGGATAGTATACATCACCTTCAAGTTGATCCGGCCAAGGGTCGCCTTCTGTGGTACAAGCCGAGGCGGCAAGGCTCAACGTAACGCCTGCCACAAGCGCCGCCTTGCTCAGTTTGCCGCGGCGAGCCATCTCCTTTTCGAGATATTGCAGCTCAGCGTCGCATCGCGGGCAGGTGCCATTGCACGGACCGTCGTAGTGGCATTCGTGCTCCTCCAAAGGTATGTCGTTCTCGGAAGCAATCTGTTGACGGATATCTTTCAATTGCTTGCAGATGTCTTTGCCATTGTCTCTCATCTTGTTGATTGTTAGTGGTTACACTTTATAATAGTTCCTTAAAATCCCTACCATCCAGTTGCCTGGAATGATGCGTTTGAGCAGCACCGAAAGCTTCTGCTCGAGGTTGGCCACCACATAGCGCAGACGCGGTCGACGGCTGCAGATAATTTTTTCTATCGTTTTGGCCAGTTTTTCGGGCCGTAGGCCGCCGTTCTCCTCTTTCTCGATGAGTTCCAAGGAGCGGGCGAAACTGGCGCCGTAGGCGGCGCTTTTCGCGGTCAATTCGGAATTTTTGCGCCGCGCGGTGAAGTTGGTGGCGAAATCGCCCGGCTCCACCATCGAAACTTTGATGCCGAAACCGCGAACTTCGGCCGCCAAAGCCTCGGTAAAGCCTTCAATTGCAAACTTGGATGCAGAGTAGAAGCCTTGATACGGCAGGCCCATCACGCCGCCTATGGAGCTGAGGTTGACGACCTGTCCCCCACCCTGCCGGCGCATCACCGGCAGCACGGCCTGGCACACGTTGACGCAGCCACGGAAGTTGGTGCCCATTTGCAGCTCAATCTCCTCGCCTGTGGCCATCTCGAGCGACCCTCCAATGCCCATTCCGGCGTTGTTCACAACCACGTCTATCCTGCCTTGCTCCTCGACAATCCGTTCCACGCCACGCGATACAGAATCGCGGTCGCGGACATCCATAACAAGGAAGTGTATATCTTTGTGCTGCACCTCGTTACGGCTGGTACCGTAAACGGTGTAGCCCTTTGCCGCCAAACGTTCGGCCGTCGCCTTGCCAAAGCCCGACGACGCACCAGTTATCAATACTACTTTGCCCATATTTTCGATTGTTTCGATTTGCAAAGATATACACTTTTCGCGGAACGACCAAATTTTATTTGTTTGCACCGGCAAAAAGAAGGGGCGCCCGCTTGCTGCGGGCACCCCCGAATGTGGAAACGACGTGCTTATTGCAGCTTGCTGACTGTGCACGTGATGTTATGTCGTTCGGTTTTGGTTCCGCTCAGAGTGTAGCAGCCCTCAATGCTCATCGCGCTTTCGTTGATGCCGGTTATCTCGAAATCGATGTCGGCCCGCACCCCGCTTTGTTCGCGGGTGGCCAGGAAATGGGACCCCTCCAGCGTCCAGGCAAAAACTACCTCGAAACGGCTTATGTGCATAATTGCCGTATGGTCGCCGTTTATTTCCAGCGTGTTACCTTTGAAATCGCTGTATTCGACATCTGTGGGGAACTGCCACTTGCCGACAATCTGGCTTTCCTCGATTCCCTCTTCCTTGCTGCACGAGGCAGCGGCAAAAATCATTGCTGCAGCGAAAAGCAGCGTTGCAAATCTCTTTATTGTTTTCATCATTATTTGGTTTTAAGTATTATATAAAGTGTTTTTCGACATTTTATCTGTTCGCTTTAATACGTAACAATTCGCTTCCGATTTTTACAACGCCCCTATTTTTTTTATCTCCAAACTGGTCTTGAAACTGCCCATCCACTATACTATTTTCCATCCGACTTTTTGATAAATTCCTATCAAATTCTACCATCGTGAACTTTGGTTAGAATTTGATAAGAATTTGGGTAAAATTTGGTAAGAATTTGATATCTGGAAATCAGGGTGTTGAGAAAGGGCATTTTTGGCCCTTTTTCGACCTGTCTAAAATCTTTTTATAACCTTTGTTTTGTGTTGTTTGTCAGGTAGATATATGCTAAAATCTTTGAGATGCGAGTCATTTTGCATTTTCACCGATTTTGGAGGTCTTTTCGTGTTTTACGGATGCCGTCTTTTTCACCGAGAAAGGTCGAAAAAAACACTTATTTATACTTGAAACAATATTTTTTATACTTTGTCGTTATCCAGTCCTAATATTGCGTTTTGTGTCATTGCAGGGCAACATAATAGAGAAACTGGATGCTTTCATCCGCAAGTACTACAAGAACAGGCTTATAAAGGGCCTGTTGCTTGCTGCGGCCGGCATTTTGTTGCTCTATATCGCGGTAGTTGTGCTTGAGCATTTTGGCTGGTTTGGCATCGGTGTCAGGACGGTCCTGTTCTGGTCGTTCATTGTTGCCATTGCTGCCATTTTGGGTATCTATGTAGTTGTGCCTCTGCTGAGAATGATGCGACTGGGCAAGTGCATCTCTTACGAGACAGCGGCGAAAATAATAGGCGACTATTTCCCTGAGGTGAGCGACAAGCTGCTGAACCTCTTGCAGTTGCAGCAGATGGGCGCCGCGACAGACAACGAGTTGCTGCTGGCGTCAATAGACCAGAAGTCGGCGCAGCTGTCACCGGTACCTTTCCTGAAGGCCATCGACCTGCGCGGCAATGTGAGGTATGTTAAGTATGTGGCGGTGCCGTTGCTTTTCCTTGTTGTTGCGCTTATCGTTGCGCCGTCGTTCATCACCGAGCCGTCCAAGCGCCTGATAAAGCATTCTACCTTCTATGAAAAGCCTGCACCGTTTGCTTTTGTTTTGGAAAACAGCGATTTGTCTGCCTCGCAGCAGGAGGATTTCACGGTCAATGTAATGGTCGAAGGTGACGAGATTCCGAACGATGTGGCCATCCTTGTCGACGGGGTCAGCTATCGTATGCGGAAGCTCGACAATACGCATTTCAGCTATCTTTTCAAGAATATCCAACGCTCGCACGAGTTGCAGTTTTCGGCAGTCGGTGTTGTGTCGAAGGTCTACAGGCTCGAGGTTATGCCGCGCCCGGCGGTGGTGCATTACCAGGCACGCCTCTCCTACCCTGCTTATACCGGCAAGGAGGCCGAAACGCTGCAGAATGAGGGCGATTTGACGGTCCCGAAAGGCACGCGGATTGAGTGGGTTTTCCAGACACGTGATGCCGATTCGTTGGTGTTCTTGACGGAGGACAAGTCCCATATATTGCTACCTAACGACAATGGCCGGACTTCGGCAGCAGTAAGGGCAATGAGCTCATTCTCATACGGTTTCTTCGTCAACAACAGCCGTATCGTTTCTGATACGCTCACTTATGCGGTGTCGGTTGTCGACGACGCTTACCCGATGATTGCCGTTATGCAGATGAGCGATTCGCTGATGCCTGAGCGACAATTCTTTAAAGGGCAGATTAAGGATGACTACGGTTTCTCGAAACTTGAGTTTGTTGTGGTGAAGACCAATGTGTCCGACACTTCGATCAAGTCGATAGAGCGTGTTCCGGTTGCCATTACCCGCGACGCATCGCAGGAGTTTTATTATTCGTCTGATTTCTCGCAGGTTGCGGTGAATCCGGGGGACCATATCAAATACTACTTCGAGGTGTGGGACAACGACGGTGTGAATGGGGCGAAATCGACCCAGTCGCAGTCGTTCGAGATACAAGTGCCTACAGTAGAGGAGATTGACCATATCTTGCGCTCGTCGACTTCTGAGATTAACAAGCAGGCGGATATGTCGGTTTCGGAACTGAGGAAGCTTCAGGAAGAGATCAACGATATGATGCGTAAACTGGTTGACAAGAAAGAACTTACGTGGCAAGACAAGAAGCAGATTGAGGAACTCAAAAAGAAGCAAGAGGAAGTGCGTAACCAGCTGCAGCAGATGCGCCAGCAGATGAAGGAAAACCAGCGTCTGGAAGAGAAGTTCCGCGACCAGAGTGAGCATCTGATGGAGAAACAGAAAGAGCTTGACCGCCTGTTCGATGAGGTTATGAGCGACGAAATCAAGGAGTTAATGAAAGAGATGGACCGCCTGATGAACGAGGTGGACAAGAAGAAGGTGCAGGAAGAACTGGAGAATATGAAACTGAAGAACGAGGACCTTGAGAAGCAGCTTGACCAGAACATTGAACTGATGAAGCGACTTGAGCTGGAGAAGAAGGTGGAGCAGGCTGTGAACAAGGCTGAGGATTTGGCTAAAAAGCAGGAGGAACTGTCAAAGAAACAGGATGATTCAAAGCAAAACTTGTCAGAGCAACAGCAACTTTCGGAGCAGTTCCAGCAGCTGAAAAAGGATATTGAGCAGATACAAAAGGACTATAAATCACTCGACAATCCATCGGATTTCAAGGCTGACAAGGAGCTTCAGAACCAGATAGAACAGAAGCAACAGGAGGCAGAAAACAGCCTTAAAAAGGGCAAGAAAAAGGATGCTTCCAAGTCGCAAAAGTCGGCAGCTGACGAGCTGCACCAACTTTCGGAACAGTTGGCTCAGGCCCAGATGGACATTGAACAGCAAGAACTTGCCGAGGATTCAGAGCAAATACGCCTTTTGCTCAAGAACCTTGTGCAGCTTTCTTTCAACCAGGAGTCGCTTATATCTGTTCTCAGTGCGGTGAATGTGCAGGATCCAAAGTATCAGCAGATTATCGTCGACCAGAACCGTTTGAAGGACGATTTCCGCAATGTTGAGGATTCGTTGCGCGCCTTGGCGAAGAGACAGATTGCCGTAGCCGCCGTTGTCAACAAGGAGCTGGCCGAAGTTAATTCCAACATTGCCAAGTCGATGTCGGCCCTTTTGCAATACAATCAGTCAATTTATGGCCGTTTCCACAACACTACGCCGTCAAAGAGTATGCAATATTCTATGACGTCGCTGAACAATTTGTCGCTCGTTCTTGCCGAATCTCTTGACCAGATGCAGAACCAAATGCGTCAAAATCAGCAGCAAAAGCAGCAAGGAAGCTGCAAGCGTCAAGGTATGAAGATGAAGAATGGCCAGTGCCAGAACCCTGGGTCGGGCAAGCCTTCGCCTAAGTCGATGCGGCAGATGCAGGAGGAGCTTAACAAGCAGATGCAGTCGCTCAAAAAAGAGCTTGAGAAGCAAGGAAACAAGCCCGGACGCACTAAGATTGGCGAACGTAATTCGATGAGTTCGGAGTTCGCTAAAATGGCTGCACAGCAGGAGCAGATACGCCGTATGATGCAAGAGTATGGGCAGGAAATGAAGAACCAAAGCGGCGGCAACAGCAAGCTGGCAAGGGAGGTCGAGGATATTATGCGTCAGATGGAACAAACTGAGGCTGACCTTGTTAACAAGACAATTACGCGTCAGACAATACAGCGTCAACAGCAAATTATGACGCGCTTGCTTCAGCACGAGAAGGCAGAGATGGAACGTGAAAAAGAGGATCGCCGTGAGAGTACCGAAGGCAAGGACATCTACCAGCCGTCGCAAGGCGACCTCGAACAGTATAAGAAGTTGCAAGAGAAGAATATGGAATTGTTCCATACCACTCCTCCCTCGTTGAATAACTACTATAAGAACAAGGTCAACGACTATTTCTTTAAGTTCTGATTCGTCCTCTCCCCTACCCCGTTTATGCCTCGTTTCAAGGGTGTTCCCGTACTTTATTTTGGTATGACTCTATGTTGTACGGTTTCAGTTGTTTAAGAATTTTTTTGAAATATGCTTGGTGTTTCAAAAAAATGATGTATCTTTGTGGTTGAGATAGTATTTGCATTTTTCTATGGAAAAGCTTGTTATACAGTCTGATATTAACAATTTGATAGAGGTTGAACGTTTTGTAAGTGCCGTTTGTGATACTTACAACATCAATAATTATGCCGGTACTATTTCTATGTCGCTGCTCCAGGCTGTTGAAAATGCTATTGTTCACGGCAACAATAGTGATGTAAGCAAGGATGTGACAATTGAAAGCGACCTCTGCAACGGCGGCGTATACTTTTCCGTCACCGATGAGGGTAATGGTTTTGACTATTCTGGTTACGGCTCTATCCCGGCTCAAGAGGGTAGGGGTACTGGCTTGTTTTTGATGAAAACTCTTTCTGATGGTTTGAGTTTCCAAAATGGGGGTAGTACCGTTCGTCTCGATTTTGTCATCAATGGTATTGAAACCTCTCGTGCCTTGGAGCGGATTATGACTTTGCGAAACTATTATGCGCCAAAGACTGTCTATGCGTAGTCCGTCTCCATCTGTTTCCCCTTTTTCTTTTCATTTGCCTGTAGAGTTTCCCTGCTCGAGCTTATTTGTCTCGTGGAAATTGAGGAATAATAGTCTGATTTCTGTTTTATTATACACAGAATCAGATGTTTGTGTTGAAATGTGTCCTATGCAGGCTTGCTTGTCTAATAATTGATTTCATCGATTTATACTATGGCTATCTACTTTTCAAACGCCGATATAGATTTTTCTCTCAATGATGAGCCACTTTTGAAAAAGTGGATTGCTCAAGTGATAAAAAACCATTCTATGCGTGTCGGAAAAATCAACTATCTCTTCTGTTCGGACGAATATGTTTACGATGCAAATGTGAAATTTCTGAATCACGACACGTATACTGACATCATAACGTTCGATACCGTTGAGGGAGACTCTGTGTCGGGTGACATTATGATCAGTATTGATAGGGTGGGGGAGAACGCCAAGCAATTTGCTGTCGGGTTTGAAGAGGAGCTGCACAGGGTTGTCATTCACGGAGTGCTTCATTTGTTAGGATTCAAAGATAAGTTGGATGCCGATGCTGCTCTGATGCGACAGAAGGAAAATGAGTCCTTGGAGCTGTTGAAGACAATGAATTGTTGACGTTGTTTCACGTGGAACAAGTTGCGTAATATTCTATATTATAAAGTGTTTAATGATGCGGTTCGAAGAATATGATGTTGTTGTTGTAGGTGCCGGTCACGCTGGTGCCGAGGCTGCTGCAGCCGCTGCAGGACTTGGTGCAAAGACGTTGCTGGTTACCCAAAACCTTGATACAATCTGTCAAATGTCGTGTAATCCTGCAATGGGCGGCGTGGCAAAAGGTCAGATTGTCCGGGAGATTGATGCTCTTGGTGGTTGGTCGGGGATTGTTACTGACCGTTCAATGATACAATTCCGTATGCTCAACCGCTCTAAAGGCCCTGCGATGTGGAGTCCACGTGCGCAATGCGACAAGGCCGTTTTCTCATCCAACTGGCGCTATGTGCTCGAAAATACGCCAAATCTTACCCTGTGGCAGGATGAGGTCGTTGATATTATAACCGATGGCGAAGTGGTGTCTGGCGTCGTAACTCGGATGCAGATAACCATACCTGCAAAGGCTGTCGTGCTGACAAACGGCACATTCCTGAATGGTCAAATATTCATTGGAGAGACTGTTTTGAGCGGTGGAAGGATAGGGGAGAGGCCTGCTCTTGGCTTGTCAGATAAATTGAAGGAGGCTGGTTTTGAGGTTGAAAAGTTGAAGACTGGCACACCAGTCAGAATCGATGGGCGGACAATAGATTTTAGTGTTCTGGCAGAGCAGCCCGGTGACGACGATCCGCAAAAATTCTCTTTCAGTCCCCAAACAAAAACCCTTACAGAACAGAAGCCTTGCTTCTTGGCTTATACAAACCTGCACACACACGATATACTCCGTTCTGGATTTGAGAAGTCGCCGCTGTTTACAGGTCGTATTCAGGGGCGTGGGCCGAGATATTGTCCGTCTATAGAAGACAAGATTGAACGTTTTGCCGGCAAAGACAGACACCAGCTTTTCGTGGAACCGGAAGGTCTCAAGACGAACTCGTATTACCTTAACGGATTCTCCTCGTCTCTGCCTCTCGATGTGCAGCTGGATGCTCTTCACTCAATCGAAGGATTTGGGCAGGCTCGGATTTTCAAGCCGGGCTATGCTATTGAGTATGATTACTTTCCACCAACGCAATTGAAGTATACTCTCGAGACAAAACGCATAGAAAACCTATTTTTTGCGGGACAGATTAACGGCACTACCGGCTATGAAGAGGCTGCTTGCCAGGGGCTGATGGCTGGTATAAATGCAGTGCTTAAACTGCGAGGTAAACCTGCATTCGTGTTGGGCAGGTCGCAGGCTTATATAGGCGTCTTGATAGACGATTTGGTAACGAAGGGTGTTGACGAACCTTATCGTATGTTTACATCTCGTGCCGAATACCGCATTCTTTTGCGTCAGGACGATGCCGACATAAGACTTACGCCGCTGTCGCACGCCATAGGCTTGGCTTCGCAAGAGCGTCTTGAAAGAGTCAATGAGAAATTGCGTTATACAGCCAGGTTGTCAGAAGCCATTGATCAGACTTCAATCCTGCCGAACGACTCAAACAGCTATTTGGAAGAGCATAATTCCGCTCCGTTATCGCAAAAGCTTAAGCTTTCCAATCTACTATTGCGCCCAGAAATCACTATGCAAGACCTGTTCACAATGTCGCCATCTTTGGGTGAAATGCTGACTCATATACCAGAATCCATTCGTCGAGAAGTGTGCGAATCTGCAGAGATTTTGATCAAATACAACCGCTATATAGAGAAGGAAAAAGAAGTGGCGGAAAAGATATTGAAGTATGAAAACCTACCGTTGAAAGACGGGGTGGATTACCATTCTATTTCCGCTCTGTCATTTGAGGCGAGGGAAAAACTCTCAAAGATGCGTCCTCAAACTATTGGTCAAGCATCACGTATAAGCGGTGTGTCGCCAGCGGATATATCGGTGTTGTTGATAATGATGAATTGCAGATAAAATAGTGCGGAATTGCCTGTCACAATGCGCCGTAAATATCATAGACTATGATGTTTACGGTTGTTTTATGCCAATATTATGGCATATTTGGCTGTTTCACGTGAAACAAAGGGTCTAAATGCCATAGTCTATGGTATTTAGATTGTAATTTTCGAGAGATATTCTTTGGATTCGGGCCCCAAGTTGAAGAGTAGATCCAGTATGCCGACATTGCTGTTGAAAGGCATACGGTCTGAGAACACTTGTTCGTATCTGGGGCAGTAGGGCAGTCGCTCGGGGTGCTTGTATGAAAAGCGGTCACGATAGTCGCGGGCATCGCCGTTAGGCTTTGCATAATTATTGGTATATGAAATGGTGCAGGGTGCTTTCAGTTTTGTAAATACATACTTTAGAAGTGCCTCGTTCAATTCTATTAGCCGGTCATATTTCTGCATCAGGATATGTTCAATCCCGTCGCGATAGTATAGAAAAAAAGGCGACGAATTGTAGGCTGCTTCCATTGCCCTCCAATGGATCAGGTTCCAGTGTTCGGCATAGCTAATGTCGATGTCGGCGGTTCTAGTGTGCGAGCCGTTGCATCGCACAACGGGAACGCTCAGCGTCATTGGACCGTTAGCTGTAAGGATGACTGTACGGTTGCGGTGCGTCTGCTTAGGGAATGATTCTTGCTGCTCGATTACAATCGTGCCCGACTGTAGCATAGCGGCAGTCAGGGCGATAGAAGGGAAATAGGCGGTAGGGAAAAGGGCACAGGCGGTTTCCATCATAGTTCAGCTGCCGAAAACAACGGCAAGCAGCTCGTCGTTTTCGAGGAAGAAATCTATATTGCCTTCGCCAAACGAGATGCGGCGCTCGCCCCAGGCCTCCTCATCGACATCCTGTTCGAAGTAATTGTTTTTTACCATAAGCTGTACGATCTCTTTCTCGGAAAGGTCGAAAACATTTTCACCGAAAAGCGTTGCGTCCTCGTCAGAGATGTCAATGCACTGCAGTACGGGGTTTTCGCCTTCAAAGAAAAGCGTCAGCAGGCCGTCGTTGTAGTGGAGTATTGTTGTGGGTTCGTCGGCTGCATTCTCCATACTTTCTACCTCTTCTGCCTCGCCGAGCAGAGTCACAACGTCTTCTACAGGCATCCCAAAGGTGATGTCGCCGAGACCTTTTTTTATGTTGATTGAATAGTCCATTTTCTGGTTTTTTGGTTTAGAATTGAAATACAAAAATACATCTTTTTTTTGAACTGGCAAAATAAAAAATTCAAATGAAGAGAAAACGGCACTTTGAGCGATGCGGGAAAAGCAGGTGGAGCAAATGGGAAGAGTGGATGATGGCGGGGCGTTCTAACAGAAATTTGAAAGGCACAAAGATGATTTTTCACTGGTATTTGTCTGTTTGATGTCCGGACATCAAACAGACTTGGTTTATCGGAATTGCAGCTTTTTTGCTGATGAGGTAGTGGCTTTTGAAGCTTTTAGGACGATGCAGCCGGAATTGACATCTCGCTTTGAGTGAATGAGGGGACTATAAGATGTCAACCGGTTTCCGGCTGAATAAAAAGAGTGCGATTTTGGAGAATTGCCGTTAAGACAGTCGTGTTTTTTGGGGAAGCTGTATGGTTTTTTATTGCTGGCATTCGTGTCTGTTACTTGCTGATTATTAATGTGATAAGTCAATATGCAGACTGATATTTGAAAAATATTTTGCCAGTAATTAAAAAAGTAGTACTTTTGCAAACTCAAAATTGAGGGTAAACTATACGTTGACTACGTAGCTCAGCAGGTAGAGCACATCCCTTTTAAGGATGGGGTCCTGGGTTCGAGCCCCAGCGTGGTCACAAAAAAACAGCGAGCCGTGCGGCCCGCTGTTTTCGTTTATTGTGGTGTTTTACTCTACTGTCACTGATTTGGCCAGGTTGCGCGGCTGGTCGACGTTGCGGCCCTTGGCGATGGCCACGTAGTAGGAGAGGAGCTGCAACGGCAGGATGGCCAGCAGAGGCACGTAGCAGTCGCGTGTGTCGGGTATCTCGAAGCAGTAGTCGGACATTCCCTTGACGACTGTGTCGCCTTCGGTGACAACGCTGATGATCTTGCCTTTGCGTGACTTGATTTCTTGTATGTTGCTGACAATCTTTTCGTACATACCGCGCTTCGGGGCGATGACCACGACAGGCATTTCTTCGTCGATGAGGGCGATGGGGCCGTGCTTCATCTCGGCTGCTGGGTATCCCTCGGCGTGGATATAGCTGATTTCCTTGAGTTTCAGTGCTCCTTCCAGTGCCACGGGGTAGTTGTATCCGCGTCCCAGATAGATGAAGTTGCGGGCGTAGGTGAACATCTGTGCGAATTGGTCTATGCCCTTGTTGTGGTCGAGTGTCCACTGCATCTTGTCGGGAATCTGCTGCAGTTCGTCGACAAGCATATGGAACATATCTTCGCTGAGGGTCTTTTTCTCCTTGGCTATGGCCAGACCGAGCATTATGAGTGTTATGACCTGTCCTGTGAAGGCTTTTGTCGACGCTACGCCGATTTCAGGACCCACGTGGAGGTAGGTGCCACTGTCGGTGGCTCGAGGGATTGAGGAGCCGATTACGTTGCAAATTCCGTATAGGAAAGCCCCCTTGCTCTTGGCCAGCTGGATGGCGGCTAAGGTGTCGGCGGTTTCGCCCGACTGCGACACTGCAATCACTATATCGTCGGGAAAGATAACGGGGTTGCGGTAGCGGAACTCGGAGGCATACTCCACTTCTACGGGAATCTGTGCCGCCTCTTCGATGAAATACTTTCCGATAAGGGCTGAGTGCCAAGATGTTCCGCAGGCGCAGATGATGATGCGGCGGGCGTTGATGAACTTTTCTTTATGGTCAATGATACCGCTCAGCAGGACATCTTTGTCCACAACGTTCAGTCGGCCTTTGGTGCAGATGCGCATTGCGGCAGGCTGTTCGTATATTTCCTTGAGCATAAAGTGGGCGTAGCCACCTTTCTCCAGTTCGTCAAGGTTCATCTGCAGCGTCACCAGTTGAGGCGTCTGCTTAACGTTACTCAAGTTGGTGATTTTCAGGTCGCCTTTGCGGTTCATTATTGCAATTTCCTCATCCTGAAGATAGATGACCTTGTTGGTGTATTCAATTATGGGAGTTGCATCGCTACCGAGGAAGAATTCGGCATTCCCGTTTTTCTTGTCGTTCTCGCTGCCCACACCGATAATCAGCGGACTGCCTTTGCGGGCGCAGATAAGTTGGTCGGGATTGCGTTTGTCGAGGATGGCTATAGCGTATGCACCGACGACGCTCTTCAGTGCCAACTGAACAGCAGTATAGAGGTCGCAGTTATGTGTATTCTGCGTGTACTCAACCAGTTGAACCAATACTTCGGTGTCGGTCTCGCTGCAGAACGTCATACCGTTTTTCTCCATCTCAATGCGCAACGGCTTGTAGTTTTCAATGATGCCGTTGTGGACAAGTGCCAGGTTTTTGGACTGCGAGTAGTGCGGGTGGGCATTGGTGGCGTTGGGCTCGCCGTGGGTGGCCCAGCGTGTGTGGGCAATACCTATGGTTCCGCTTACGTCTTTGTCCTCTACCGAGGCTTCCAATGCGGAGACCTTGCCTTTGGCTTTGTAGACGTTCAAATCGCCCTGGGCGTTAATCATTGATACTCCGGCACTGTCGTAGCCGCGATATTCGAGTCTGTGAAGCCCTTTAATCAAGATGGGGTAGGCTTGCTGTTCCCCGATGTATCCTACAATTCCACACATTTTCTATAGTATTTGGTTTATGTATTTATTGTTTAATTTATTGATAACACGCACTTTGAACAGATATTTCAGTTAATATCTGTCCTTTTTACGAAAAACAAAAGTAATAAATTATTCTTATTTATCAGCTCTTTGCGTTCATTTTTTTCAATATTTGCTCGGCCAGCCCAATGGAGTAACCGTGGCTTCGGAATAGGATTTTACCCTTTTTGTCGACGAGTGCGACAAGCGGATAGTCGTTCCTCAAGTCCATTTCAAGCGCCTCAAGTATCACTTTTTCAAACGGGTCCTTGTCGTTAGGCTCTCTGATAATATAGTCGGTGTTAGGCAGTTTCCACGAAGCTGGTTTGGCCGATGCCGGAGCTACAAGGTAGGTCATACCGCCCCAGGCTGTGTATTCCTTGTTGAGCGACTGCATCTCCTTGATAAGGTGTTTCGAGGGTTCTTTGTAGTCGCCAACAAATATAAACAGCATACCCGTTTCGCCAGCATAGTCGGCTAATGTAGCCATTCCGGGTATTATTTCCAGCTTGGGGTCAATAGAGGCTTGAACCGCTACAAGACGCTCAACCAAAGGTCTTAGAATTATTTGTTTAGTGATTTTTTGCCCTTCTTTGACTTTGAAATAATCTTCTCTTACCAGCACGTCGCCTTCAGGGAAGCGATTGCCTGTTGTCAAGCAATAATATCCTGGTTCCAAGGCAATTGTTGCAGGGAATTTGTCCATACGCTTGTCGTCCTCGAAGTCAAATGTGACGAAGTCGCCGTCCTTGTATTTGGCCAACGAGAAGTGTGACCAATAGACAGGTTTGGCCAAGTCTTTGGTAGGCTTGTATGTCAGCGTCAGCGTTGCGGTAGGTTGTACGGCAGTTTTCTCTTCAAAGCTGATTGCTTCCCATTTGCCTTTCTTCCAGAGCTTTTCAGCGTCACCGTTGCATACATAGATGGTGTTTGTGGCGTTGTCGAGATAGGCTGGGATGTTCAGCGAGCGGCAGGCAGCGACGAAGAAGATATCGCGGCTGTGACGGTCGCTGTGGTGTAGCTCGTATACTCCGCGTGGCGAGATGGGACAGTTGTAGTAGTTGCCGGTATCGTCGACCAAGATGTTTTCTTTCGTCCATACTATCAGGCTATTGACATCCTTTATGTCTGCAAGTTTTTCTTTAAGGAACTGCCGCCAAGGACGCACCATCTCGTTGCTGATCCTGGCAGGCATTATGCCCTTTACATAGAATTCTTCATAAGTCTCCATAATGGCCGGCACCGTCGGTTTGCACCAATGTGCCTCAAGCGTTTCAGCCGTTATATCGCGCATATCTTTGTCGCTAAAGGTATGTAGATAGTCGTATAAGAAATACGTTTTGTTTTCGCCGCCACCGACGGAATGATACTCTCCATTCTTGTCCTCTTCCAGGCAGGGGCAGGTAATTGTTACCATTTCCGTCAAATCCTCATCGGCGTGGTTGTTGATGAATTTCGCAATCTCCTTATAGTTCCCTTCAGCCTTGTGGATTATCTCCCAAGCCTGCTCGTCTGACAGGTTCTTGCTGGGTTTCAGCAGGTTCTTGTAGTTTTCTTTCGTCGGGAATGTTGCAACGTAAGCATCGCGGATAGAATCTTCGTGGGCTTTGCGCTGCTCGTTTATACGGCTTTTTTCTTCGCTTGGTGTCACTTTGGCTTCTCCGGCTTCAGGCGGAATGACGTCCATCATTGTTATATTGTCTAAGACGTCAGTTGTTTCGGGGTTTTCATAAATCAGATATAGCTCGGTTTCAGCCTGTTCGCGAACATCAAATCTTGTATTGTTGTAGCATTTGCCGTCCGTGGCCCAAATCTGAAGGTCGCCCAATCCGGTGGTCAGCGAGGCTTTTCCTTCCTTGTTTGTCTTGATGGTGGCCAACGGATAGAATTCGCAGTAGTTGTACAACTTAAACTTAACATCTGCGCCTTCGACCGGTTTGCCGGTGTGGTCATATACCGTAATCGTTATTTTCTTCGTAGGAGCATAGTGGCTCAGCAGGTTAAGCTCGCTGTATAGTGCTGTCTGTTTCACAACCTCCTCGTCGCCTTTGTATCGTCCGAAGGCTTTGCTGTGCACCATCATACAACGTGTGGAAGGCACTGCAAACCAGCCCATATCCAGTTCTGGGTCGGGCTCGCAGGCACCGAGAAAATACCATCGGTTGCTGTCGGCGATGAACACTTCAACCCAGGCGTGGTTGTCGTCGCAATGTGCCCAACGTGGCGTATAGCATTGGCGTGCAGGTATTCCCACGCTGCGCAAAGCGGTGACGGTAAAGGTTGATTCCTCGCCGCAGCGGCCTAGGGATGTGCGCATTGTGGCCAGTGGTGCCGAGGTGCGGCTGTCGCTGGCGCGGTAGGCAACATACTCGTGACACCAATGGTTTACCTCCAAAGCGGCTTCATACATACTCAAGCCTTCCACTCTCGGAGCCAACTCCTTTTGCATCAGCAATCTGGCTGTATCGAGATTCTCGTTGTTCACGCGATAAACCAACACAAAATGACGGAATATATCCTCTGGAATCTTGCTGCCCCAACTGAAGTGTTCGCGAGCGGCAAAGGCGGCTCTAACCTGCTGCAAGTAAAACGATTGGTCATAGTCGGCCAAGTCGCTGTAGGGCATATAGGCATACAGGAACTCCATCGCCTCGCGCGTCTCGGCGTCCAAGGTGTCCAAACCTGCGAAAAGCGCGTCGGCTCGGCCCGCGGCAAGTCCTTGACGTTCAAGGAAGTCGGCGTGCACCTGTGCACGATATTCTTTGTCGGTGATAAAATGCTTCTCCTTGTGGCACGATGTTGTAGTAAGCAACAGCGCCAGCAAGGTTAACAATAATGCATAAAATCTTTTCATATTGATATTTAGTTTTTAGTTAATTGGCGGATAATTTGGGAAATCGTCCGTAATGTTCATAAATTCACGCACTTGGTCTATGGCCGTACAAGTGAGCCCGTCAACGGTGTGTTTCAGAGAGGCGTGGACCTCATAAAGTCCTGTTTCCAAGACGAGTTGATGCACATTATCGACTCTTATGCCTGACGCGCCGATAATACCTATTCGTCTACCGGCCTGCGATAGAAGTTTTTTTAGCATCTCACGTCCCTCCCAGGCTGTCGCCTTGCAGCCCGAAGTCAGCAGTTTGTGGCATCCGCAGTCGATAATCTGCTCCAAAGCTTCCTTCGGATTGCGGCATTCGTCGAAAGCTCGGTGAAAAGTAATGCCCATACCATCAGCTGCTTCCACGGCTCTGCGTGTATTCTCGGTATCAATGTCGCCCTCTGCAGTCAAGAAGCCCACAACCACGGCGTGTGCCCCAAGGCGTTTGGCCAGCTCGATGTCGCGCAGAATAACGCGCATCTCGTCGTTGTCGTAAACGAAATTGCCGCCGCGCGGACGTATCAGCACTCGCGTCTGCAGATTTAACTCCTTGACACAGTATTCGATAGCCGCTGCCGACGGCGTCGTTCCGCCTTCGCCCAACGCCTGGCACAGCTCAATCCTATACGCTCCTCCCGCCTTGGCATTGCGCGCTGAAAGAATTGAATTACAACAGATTTCTACGTGCATATCAGAGTGTTATGTCGTTGTTTGATAATAAAAGCTATCTGCAAAAGTACGAAAAACTACTCAATTGGGAATGCTTTTTTCAAATTTGACGCTCTTTTGGATCTGGACTTTCCAATGTCCATCATACTCACCTTGCCGCCCCTTCTTCGCCGCTCTTCTGATTATAAATTTTATTAAGTTATTAACAAAAATCTATCATACTTTACTAAGGTAAAATTTGATAAGAATTTGATAAAACTTTGAGTAAACTTTGGTAGGAATTTGGTATCTGGAAATCAGCGTGTTGAAAAATGCCGTTTTTTGGCCTTTTTTGAGGCTGAAAATGAAAAGTTATTAACAATTTTGAAGGGCGTTTTTTATGGCACCGCACTCCATTTTTGGCACGGTGTCAATCCACTTTTGTCAGTTTCGCTGACAGCCCTTTCCTGGGCAGAGATTAAAGCGGAAGAATCTGCATTTCGCAGCGCTTGCAGTCGAAGGCAAGTCGGAAGCGGCGCCCGTTATTGAGCAGGAACAGGTCGCCGGCGTAATCGGATGCTACGCTTTTGTTGCATTTGTGCATCAGGCATTGGCCCAGTTCGTAGCGCAGGCAGTACTTCGTTGTCATCAGCGGAAAGTCTTTTTTGAAGCCTATTCCCGGCTGGTCAGGGCCCCGTTCTATGGCAGTTGCACCGTGTCGGCGATAGAAGGCTTCGGCTTTGCTGTTGACTACGTTGGCTCGTCCGTCAAGAGAGAATTCATAATAGGGTATCTCGTTTGGAATGAGCGTCGTATCTTTTGGATGGAAGTGTGCCAGCCTTGTCTCTGAAAGGGTTTCCACAGCCTTTCGGCGTAGGTCGTTGAGCAGTGCGGCAGGTATGAAGTATGTTTGCTCGGTTTGAATTGTTATTGTGTTGATTCCAAACGGAGTACCTCCAAGTTTTGCGAGTTGTGTTTTTGCACCGTCTATCGCTTTTGCTTCGTCTCGTGCAAGAGCCTTTTCGCATTCGACGGAGGCGGAGGCACAGCAGCCGTCCTGGTCGGCAACGGTTAGTCGCAAACCAGAATCGGTGTCGGTAAGTATCATAGAAACAGCTACTTTACGTTCGGCGCTCTTTGCTTGCAGTTGTTTTTCGAAGGCGTGGTCGTTGTTGCGCCACAGCGTGGTGGAAGCCTTGATATTCAATGGCTTGTTGGTTATGATTGTGTTGCCCGATACACTATTCACAAGGAACCCTTCCAGTTGCTTTTCGCTGTTGAAGTAGCAAAGGCCGTCGCCGGCGGAAATAGTGTCGGAAGAGCTCACTATCAGACGGTTGCTGTTTGCCGACAGCACGGTGCCAATCTTCTTGCCCAGAGATTTCTGCGTTGTGGTTGAGGCCATTGGATGGCGTTTATGTAGGAAATAGTCGGTAAAGCCTCGGTTGAAGGTCCGTTCGAGATCGGGGGTGAAATAGAATGTTGTTGTACCTGACGACGAGGCTTTTAGTCCTTCGTGATGTGCAATTATGCTGTCGAGCAGTTGTCGATAGTATGCCGTCACGTTCTTTACGTAGGTCAGGTCTTTCAGACGGCCTTCGATTTTGAATGATGTTATGCCGGCATCAATCATACTTTCAATGTGTTGTGCGGCAGAGAAGTCTTTGAGCGACAGCAGATGTTCGCTGTGTTTAAGGGTCTTTCCCTGACTGTTGACAAGATCGTAAGCCGACCGGCAGGGCTGCGAGCAGCTTCCTCGGTTGCCGCTGCGCTCGTTGAGGTAGAGGCTCATATAGCACTGGCCGCTGTAGCATACGCAGAGGGCACCCTGCACGAAAGCTTCAAGGTCGGCAGTGACAGTTTGGCGCAGTGCTTTCATCTGCTCCAACGATGTCTCGCGAGCGAGGATTATGCGTTTGAAACCTACTTGTTCCAAGAACTTTATGCGTCGCGGGTCATAG
>JAEEGI010003668.1_pt1 | contig 36445 bp, 19 predicted proteins | sample 8958751 | NCBI WGS metagenome assembly JAEEGI01 (sample SAMN16246545, study PRJNA631951) | gut metagenome | biome: gut microbiome; feature: rumen; material: KS-attached | host: Bos | place: Iran: Karaj | collected 2018-10 | reverse complement strand
TGTTGTAAATAAAAAAGACATTTATCTTAGAGAAGATGCAGAATCAGCGTTACGCGAAATGGCAGGGCATGCAAAGGCCGATGGAATTACGCTTGATGTTAGTTCTACCTACCGTTCATATACGTATCAGAAAAATCTGTTTGATTATTGGGTAAAGGTAGACGGTCTGGAAGAGGATGAAAGTGAATATGCAAGACCGGGTACAAGCCAGCATCAGCTTGGGTGCGCAATTGATTTTGGTTCTATTGATGATGATTATGATAAAACTCCAGGCGGACAGTGGATGTATAAGCATGCGGCCGAATATGGATGGAGCTTAAGCTTTCCAAAAGGGTATGAAGATGTTACCGGTTACCGCTGGGAATGCTGGCATTTCAGATATATCGGAATAGAAGCGTGTAAGTTCCAGAAAAAGTGGTTCAATAATGTTCAGCAGTTTATGCTTGAGTTTGTCGATGAGTGGAAAAAGCAGTCGTAGAGATTCCAAGCTCATTCAATAAGGCTGGTACTGAATTATTGGTACCGGGGTCCTCTATATTTTGATTATTTTTTCTTACAGCACGAATCAGAATGTTTTTAGGTGTATGCTCAATATCTATAAACTCAAGCATCTGAACCTTGTAGTTATGATTTTCCAGCCATTCGCCTCTGAGTGCATCTGTTACAAGTGAAGAAAACTTTTCTTTAATTATTCCCCATTTCAACAGAGAAGAAAAAGGTGATGATGAATCCTGAAGCTCTTTCTGTCCGGAAAGAAGCTTGTTCACTTCATGCTGGCAGCACGGTACGCTTAGAATTGCCTTCGCCTTATGCTCAACTGCATATTGTAAAGCAAAATCTGTAGCGGTGTCGCAGGCGTGAAGGGTAATTACAATATCAGGATTCTGCTTATTGGAATAATCTGCAATGTTACCTGTATGGAAAATCAGATTCTGTAAACCAAGCTTTTTTGTAATTTCGTTACAGTAGTTTATTACATCCTGCTTAAGGTCCAGTCCTTCAATTTCACATGGAATATGTTTGATTTCTGTTAAAAAATAATGGACGGCAAAGGTAAGGTATGATTTTCCACAACCAAAATCTGCAATGCGGATTGGAGAAGCTTCTTCATCATCACTTTTAAGCTTTTGAACTTCCGGGATTATATCATTTATAAACTCAAGAAATCTGTTTATCTGGCGGAACTTGTCATATTTAGAAGCAATAACCTTGCCTTCGGGAGTCATAACGCCAAGAAGAACAAGGAATGGAACAGGAGAGCCTTCCGGCAGAAGATACTTTTTGTTTTTAACCAGAGGGTTGTCCCCATTAGCAGCAGGACTGTCCCCATTGTTGCCATTATTGCTGCCAGCTAAATCCTTTGCAATTCGTGTGATTTTACCTTTTTTGTTTGCAAGAAATAAGATTTCCTGCTTATCTGTCCGCTGAACACAGTTTTTGAACGTTTTCCCGATATTCTGAGCAAGAAAATCTTCAAGCTCCTTTTCTGTAAAATGCTTATGTGTAACCTGCGTTTTAGTAAAAAACTCTCCAAAATATTTAGTTTCACCACCAGAGTTTTCAGCCTTAATCTTAATTTTTTCGAATGGTTTGCCCAAAATAGCTTCGGCATCTTTAGTCGGTTTTGAAAAAGTCACACTAATAATCATATATTTTCCAACAAGCTTTGTAAAAATGCGTAGTTTTATTTATAAAACTACGAGCGAAGGCTGTTATAGTTTATAGTTCCAAAAAAATGAACGCCTTCGCAAAGTATATACTATTTTTCAAAGAAATGATATAATTACATACTATGGGTAAATGTATTGTATTTGTTAACCAAAAGGGTGGTGTCGGAAAAACAACTTCCGCAATAAATATCGGGGCATACATTGCTTTAGCCGGAAAAAAAGTCCTGCTTGTCGATTTTGACTCTCAGGGAAATATGTCCAGTGGTGTTGGCGTAACAAAAGATAAGCCTACCGTATACGAGCTTCTTGCAGGAATGATTTCTGCAGAAAAAGCCGTAAAGCATACACCTGTAGACAATCTTGATGCAATCAGCGCCTCAATCGATTTGTCTGGTGCTGCCATAGAGCTTGTTGATCAGGAAGACCGCGAATACTACTTAAAAGAAGCCCTAGCTCCGTTACGCGATAAATATGATTACATCCTTATAGATTGTCCTCCATCTCTTGGAATACTTACCTTAAATGGTCTTGCAGCTGCAGATTCTGTTCTTGTTCCAATGCAGTGCGAATACTTTGCCCTTGAAGGAATTACACTCCTTCTTCAGACTGTTCAGAAGGTTCAGAAAGAAATAAATCCAGACCTTAAAATTGGCGGCATCTTCTTTACTATGTACGATTCCAGAACAAGACTTGCACAGGATGTTGTTCTTCAGGTTAAGTCTTATTTTAAGGATCTTGTTTTTAATACAATTATTCCACGAAATGTACGTCTTTCAGAAGCTCCATCACATGGACTTCCGATTTGCAAATATGATCCTGCTTGTGTGGGTGCTAAAAGCTATGAAAAATTGGCGGAAGAGGTGATACGTCGTGGCTAAGAATGCATTGGGAAAAGGTTTAGATGCTCTTCTTAAGGAAAATAAAGATGCTTCCGAAGAAGTTGCTGTTTCTACTGGTGGTTTACATACAATAAGCATTAAAAAAAGTGCTGTTCCTTCCTGTATTGATGTTGACGAAAACGGCGGACTCTGGATTGATCCTTCACTGCTTAAGCCGAATCCTAAGCAGCCTCGAACTGAGTTCAACCAGAAACAGCTTGATGAATTACGTGATTCAATTGCTGCAAACGGAATCCTTCAGCCAATCATAATTGAACCGGTTGAAGGAACTGAACGCGAGTTTTATATAATTGCCGGTGAACGTCGAACCCGTGCCGCAAAAATGGCAGGCCTTTCAAGAGTACCGGTACAGCTCAGAAAGTTTGATGAACAGCAGAAGCTTGAAATTGCTTTGATTGAAAATATCCAGCGTTCAGACTTGAATCCGATTGAAGAAGCAACTGCTTATTATAATCTTATTCAGATGGGTGATTTGAGCCAGGATGAAGTTGCAAGGCGTGTAGGTAAAAACAGAGCCACAATTGCAAATGCAATGCGTCTTCTTAAATTACCGGATGATATTCAGAAAGCTTTGATAAATGGACAGATTTCTTCAGGACATGCACGTGCACTGCTTATGGTAAAAAATGATGCAGATATGCGCGTAATGTTCAGCAAAATTGTTGCAAATGGTCTTTCTGTACGCGAAGCAGAAGCTCTTGCCGAAAACTATAATGGTGGCGGACGTGCTGCTGCAACAAAAAAGAAAAAAGCCTCTCCAAAAAAGGACCCTGATATAGAAAACTTCGAGCAGGAAGTAAAAAATCTTTTTGGTGTAAAAGAAGTTAACTTTAAGGGAACTATGGAAAAAGGCTCTCTTCAGATTAATTTTTCTTCTAAGAAAGATTTCAACAGGATTTATGACATCCTGTTGAGTAAGAAATAACTTACAGCTTTAAGAACGCTTTATAACATTCAAAAATCTGTGAAATATCCTCTTTGCTTGTAATTTCCCAAGGTGCGTGCATGCTCAAAACTGCAACTCCGGCATCAAGTACATTCATTCCGTATTTTGCAGCATGGTATGCAATTGTGCCACCGCCGCCCTGGTCAACCTTTCCAAGTTCAGCCATCTGATAAGCTACATCTGCATCATCCATTGCTTTGCGAACAGCAGCAATAAACTCAGGGTTAGCATCACTTGCACCAGATTTACCGCGTGAACCAGTGTATTTCTGGAAAGCAACACCGCCACCAAGAACTGAAGCATTATCCTTATCAAAAAGATTTGCATTAAGCGGGTCATAAGCGGCATTTACATCAGAAGAAAGCATGTTACTGTTTGCAAGGCATCGTCTGACGGCAAGCTCAGAGTAAGCAGGCTCTGTTCTTTCTACAAGCTCAGCTACCATGTTTTCAAAGAGGTTGGAAGCCATACCGGTTGCACCAACACTACCGATTTCTTCTTTATCAACACAGAGACAGCAGGTTGTTAATTTTGGCTTTTCAACTTCAAGCATTGCAGCAACGGAAGTATAGGCACAGGAACGGTCATCCTGTCCGTAAGCAAGAATCAAAGAGCGGTCAAAGCCTAAATCTCGTGCCTCACCGGCTGGTACAATTTCAAGCTCTGCAGAAGCAAGGTCTTCTTCTTCAATATCGTATTTTTTGTTTAAAAGCTCAAGAATAAGCTTTTTGTTCTTATCCTTTTCTTTTTTATCTTTCTCTTTCTTGTCTTTGTCTGCAGTTTTTCTAGCAGGTAAACCTAAGCCAACAAGTACGTCAAGGTCTTCACCTTTAATAAAATCAGAAGCCTTGTCCTTCATCTGCTCCTGGGCAAGATGTGGCAGAATATCAGAAATGCAGAAAACAGGATCTTCAGCACTTTCACCAATAACTACATTTACGCTTGTACCATCCTTTTTACAAACAATACCATGAATTGCCAGCGGAATTGTTGTCCACTGATATTTTTTAATACCGCCGTAATAGTGGGTGTTCAGATAAGTGATGTTGTCTTTTTCGTAAAGCGGATTCTGTTTTGCATCAAGACGAGGTGAATCAATGTGTGCACCAAGAATGTTCATGCCTTTTTCAACAGGTTCTGTACCGATATTAAAAAGGGCAATTGCCTTGTTCATTTTTGTGATATAAACCTTGCTGCCAGCCTTAAGCTTTTTGCATTTTGTAATATCCTTATAACCTTTTGCTTCTGCAAGCTTTATGATTTGTTCAACACATTCCCTTTCGGTTTTTCCATTATTCAAAAAGATTTTGTAGTTTTCAATTAGTTTTTCGTTCAATTTTTCCACTCCTATATTAAGTTTTCTTTATCATTTAAATATAAGGAAGTTTTGTGAATAAGGCAAGGAATATATTTAAGGTGTAATCATTATTGCTTCTCCCTGTTCATCGATTGAAATCGAGAATGTAGGATTGTCGGCGAAGAAGAAATCTGCGGGATTTGAAGAGGTATTGTATCTGGAATAATTTTCAGTGAAAACTACAGGAGCAGTTTCTGTAGGGGTATCGGTGGTTGTTATTCCAATTTGTACGTTTGAGAGGGATTCGTTGATTTTGAGTATTTTACCGGAGTATAAAGAAACGTTGCTTTGAAGGTTATTTCCGGATGATGAAGATAAATAATAATTTTCAGTTATGTTTACGTTGCTGTTGATATAGACGTTTGCGGAGGTTATTCTGATCCCGCCACCTTTTGAAGATTCTGAGTTTGTGTAGTTGTTTGTGATGCAGCAACCTTCCTGTAAATATATGTGCGCGCTGACACCTAAAGCAAAAATACCACCGCCGCCTTTGCTTGTGGTGGCACTGTAAATAGCGATATTTTCTGTTATGAGTGTGTTTGTAATAAATATATTGCTGTTTTGTGCAATTCCCATCCCACCACCATTTACAGCCTGATTCTGTGATACCAGGCAATTGTTTATATGTATAATTCCAAATTGTGTATATAATCCGCCACCAACACCTGTGGTTTTATTTTTTGAAAATGAAGTGTTGTTTGATATTGTTCCCCCCTGTATTTCCAGAGTTCGCTTATTCTTTGCAGATTTTCCAAGGATGCAGATTCCGCCACCTTTTGTAAGTGCAGTGTTTGAACTGATTTCAACGTTATCCTTTATTAAAACTGCGCCTTCATCAATGAACAGACCGCCGCCGGAATTAGTTGTGTAGTTTCCGGTGATTTTTGTTGAGCCTGATAAAATAAGATTTGGTTGGGTTTCGATTGGGGTAGAGATATAAATGCCGGCTCCGTTTTGTTCAGTGTAGCCGCCTGTGATGATCAAATCCTTGATTTCAAGATGTACATTTCCTGTAATTTCCATAGCATGGCATTTGTGGTTTTCATTACCGCAGGCATCAATTGCGGAACCAGATGAGTAGGCCTGGAGCAAAAGGTGCAACGGTTTTTCGGAGCTGATGGAAATAAAGGTTTCAGGGATTTCGAAAGTATTGATGTATATATTTGATGTGCTGACCATCTCTGGTGTTATGATTCCATCAATGAGAACGGTATACGTAGTTTGTTCATCATTAAGGTAATTGATTAAATCTGTGATCTGCTGAACAGCATTATTAGTATAAAAAACATTACCTCGTATTATTCTTATGAGTTCTTTTGAAATATGCAAATCATTTGTTTCGAGATTGATGATGTTTATTTCGCTGGTGCCATATACTTCTTCAATCCATTTATTTGTGATGCAGTTTTTACGGATGTTTATTGTTTCCGGCAAAGATAAAACGCATAAATCTTCGTGATAAAATTGAAGGATTGTATTGTAGGTCCCCGAAGGTATGTTTTCTTTGTAAATTGTTATGATGTTTGAATCGTCTGCAAAATAAAAGTCTTCCAGATTATTTGTTGGTGCGTTATTGCTTTGTTCGCTTGAAATAACTTCTACAAACACTTTTGTAATTTCAGAATCTTCCGTGTTGATTTTAAGAGACGCTGTTCCGGTGCCGTCAGTTATAAAGAATACGGGAAGTTCAATATTGTAATAGCCTGTATCAGATATTTCAATGTTCGAAAGACTGCCTTCAAAAAAAGTGTTTGTTGCTGAAATATTCCAGCTTCCCTGCGGTACAGGTATAAGGAAACCCGATTCATTTTTCTGTAATTCCTGTGAATTAAAAGAAAGAGTTTGTAAGGAATTATTATTGATAAAAGTGAATTGCCATTGAAGATTTTCAGGGTGAGTGAAATCGTTTTCAGAATATGATGGAATTGCGCTTCTGGAAAAAAGGCTTTCTGGTTGTTGATAAAGCCGCACAGAAACAAGACAGTTGTTTTGATAATCCGTTTCAGATTGGTTTTGACTGCCTGTTTGTATATGATTACAAGCTGTAAACAAAACTGCAGAGAATAATAAAATGATAAACCAGAAAGCCTTTTTCATTTGTAGAATTACCTTAGAATTATGAACGATTTTGAATCGTATGTAAGACCATCATATTCATAGCTTGCTTCAAGAATATATTTACCCGAAAGTACAAAGCCCTTTGTAACAGACAAATTACCGTTGCTGGAAATAACGGGAATAGCACCTGCATAAAGCTTCATTACAATTTCTGCTGATGGAATTATTATCCTGTTGTTTTCAGAATCGTAGTCTGGAGTTTCAACCTGGGCTGTAAAAATGATTTCATCATTATCAGAAAAATAATTGGAAGCGATTGTAAAACCGTTTGTGTTAGAATGAACTAACGAATTGTTTTCTGAAAGTGCAGTTATTTGCGTTGTACAGCCACCGATTTTTGGCAGTCGTATGGAAAGTCTTGAACCTTGGATTACGCCTTTTTTTGTTACAGCATCATAAGAAAGATAATAACCCGGATTTTGTAATCTGAATCTGCTTAGTATACCGGCTGAAAGCTCTGCTTCATTATTGCTTTCGATAATGATTCTGCCTTCTTCCGCGTTCTCACACTTAATTTTTGCAATAACAGAGTTCTGATTTTGTGTGTCAGCTGTAATATCTTCAAGATAGAGCCTGGAATCTCCGGTAAGAAGAATGTAATTGTTTTCAAGCTTAGTGTTTCCTGCAAGAATAAGCTTTCCATCATCTTCTGTAACAAGATTCAAATCTTCAACTGGAATATCAGAAAAAGTGAAAGAAAAATTGTTTCCGACAGTAAAAGTTGAATTGCTTTGATTGTTGTTTCCTGTATTTCCAGTCAATCGTGCGGAAGTCTGACCTGTAGGATTTATGTATGGCTTTATTGTAATTGCGAGCGGAGAAGTTACAGAGTTTTCATAACAGAAGGTTCCGTCAACCGGGCCATCAACGTAAATAGTATATGGAATTGAATTACTGCTGTTATTATCAACTGCAATTATTTTGTTTATGGCTGTCTGCAGAGTAACAAACGGATCAAGCCAGGAGCCAGCGTTTGAATCAGCTGGTATTGTTTCTGAAAAATTAAGATTTCTTTGATTTTCATCAGTACTTGAAACAAAAAAACTGGAGTTTACAAGCTCTGTAATAATATTGTTAGTTAATACAAACTTGGTTTCTGTATTATCTGCATTCTGCTGTTCAATAAGATAAAGCGTATCGCCTGATTTTTTCCAGGAATCGGTAATAAGATTTTTACGGACATTAAGCTTTTCCTGCAAAGAAATTACAAGTGCATAATTTGGTGAAGAATCATTTCCAATGTTCTGATAAAAGCTGAATACTGCAGAATAAGTTCCTGCTGGAATGTCAGATTCATTTATATGGATAATTCCTTCTGAATCTCTGAAATATTCTTTATCGAGGTTTGTGTTAGTTCCGCATAACAACAGCCTGTCAATATCAGTATCTTTTACATCAATTTTAAGCTGAACATTTCCAGTTCCAGATTCAATAAAATAGACAGGAACAGTAATGTCATAATTTCCATATTCATCAACAAAGACTGTCTGCTGCCCGAATAGAATATCATCATTTGCTTGAGAAGATTGCGAGGTTTGTGAAATCTGTGTTTCTGATTTTTTACCGATTACCTGAACTTCCCATTGGCCAGGTTCAATTTCCAGACGAAAGATTGTACTACCAGAAACCGGTTGGTTTTGTGTAACACTTTTTTCTCCACACGTTGCTTTAATTTCGTATTCGATTGCATTATCAGAGGGTAAAGAAGGTACTGCACTTCTGTTTTGAATTGCAGTAAGCGGGCTGAATGGTTCCTGAACGGAAACTGTAATAAATGCAGCCTGAGGTTTCAATGCAGGAAGTTCTCGTTTTGAAGCTCCAAAGCTGCATGCCGAAAAAACTGTTACTATTGTAAACAGCTCGATAAGAATAAAATTGTTGTTTTTATTCTTCTTGTTCATAATAAACTCTCCTTGTGTTTTGTTATTGTTTTTGATTTAATTAATTTCTATTTGAAAACATGCCTCCTGTATGATTTGATTTGTTTGAAAAGTGACGGTCAGAATATATTTTCCTGGAAATTGAAAAATCTTATTCGAAAAACATAAACCTTCATCCGCCTCTTGTTGAATTATCAGCTCAGATTCTCTGTATAAGCTTAAATACAAAGGAACAGGAGCTGCCACCGGTGTAATTATTTCCTTAAGAAAAATCATGTCATTCTTTTGGAAAGAAAAGTTTTCAAATGTTTTATTTTTGCAGTTTATTTCTGTATTATGAAGATTTTTCTCTCTTACAACATCAAAAGTAAAAGAATAATTCTCATTGATATTATTATCCAGCGTTACTTTTTTGTCTGATATAAGCTGAATATTATCGGGAGATATTTCTGTGAGTATATAATCTTCAAGACTTTCATAAAGGAAATCATAAAGGCTTTTATCATTCTGCCTGCAAGATGATAAGAGTAGTGCAGGGAAGAGACTTACAGTTATACAAACAAAAAGGTGTAATCTTTTATTTATCATAAGCTTTGCCTTTTTCTAAAAGTTTAATCCTGCAATAAGAGCGGGCTGAATAATAAAAAGCTGCTCAGTGTAAGGGAAAACTAACGAAAAATCACAAACTGCGGATGTAAAAAAGTGTTCTGAAAAAAAGTGTTTTAATGAGAAACCAAAATCAAAAGCATAATCAACCGTATTGTTTTTGTTGTAAGAAGTTTGATTTATTATGCACGAAGGATTGTTGAAGAATAATAATCCTGTTCCAAGGTGAACTTCAGCCAGATTCTTTTCCGAAAAGATTTTATGCATAATTGAAAAATCAATTTTGGTAAGAATGAAGCTGGTTTTAAAATTCAGATTTATAGAATCATAAAGCTGTGGCGATTTTAAATTGAGTGATGATGAGGCAGCTGATAAATATATTGAATAGGTAAAACCGCTTTTTTGCGGAAACGTTAATCCTATAGTGCTTACCGGTGAAAAAATAACGGAGTTGTCTTGGAAAAAATCATTAGCAAAGTTGTGTCCTGCAAAAAATAAAGGTGAAATACCACAGGCTGCTGAAACGGAAAACTTGTGTTTTACTGGCAATTTGCTCAAGTTATTTTGTGCAACAGATGAGATCGTTTTGTTAGATGGTTTAGATGTAATTGATGTTTCTGATATGTTTAATGATTTTGATATAGTTGATGATTTTGGTACATTTGATAGAGTAGATGTATTTGATGATTCTATTATTTTTGATGTGGTTTGTATGTCTGATAATTTTGTTTCGTTTGATGACTTCGATATGTCTGAAGTTATTTGTGTAATTAACAATATAGATGAACTTGATATATTTGGAGTTATTGATGTTAAATCTTTTTGGAACTGATTCTCAATAAAATTATTTTGGACTTCCTTTATGATGCCGAGATTTGTCTGTGTTTTTTTATCATACGCCGAATAATCAGCTGTTATTTCATACGAAATGTTTTCCTGATTTTGTTCAATGGGACTTTCTTTATCACTCGGTGTGACATCTTCCTTTTGAGGAACCTGTTGAACACCCTGCTTTATACCAGGAAGCTTATTTGCCTGAATTGCAAGCAGCAATATACCGGCGAGCAGACCGGAAACGACAAAAATACCGATTTGGGAAAAGATTTTCCCCATAAGTGTACTATTTTTCATAAACTCTCATCCTCTGAATATAAAATAATACCGGTTTCTGGATTTGTCAAGTAAAAAATAGCTAAATAACATAAGAATAGCTAAAAAAAATACAAAACTTTTTATTTGCGATTTGCTTTTTTATGAACTATAATTATATAAAAGAATAATAATGTAGGAGAAAAAGTATGAACGTACATAATATTATGGAAGATATCGTAAGCAAGCATGTGAACGAATTGTATGAGCAGGTAAAAGCAGAAAAATCAAACTGGCTTACCTGTGATTGTCAGAACTGCAGATTAGATACTATAAGTTATGTATTGAACAGAATCCCGCCTAAATATGTTGTTTCCGGTAGAGGAGTGACTCATTCATCAGAAGTTTTTAGTGATCATCAGCTTTTTGCAGATATAAATGAGCTTACTTTGGAGGGGATGAGAATTGTTAGTACTACCAAACGTCCGTTCCATTCTCAGGATAGAAGCGACTGTATGATGAAGCCGATTATGGAGCCTGCGTTCAATTTTTCTACTTTCTCCGGTAAGATTCTTGATGGTTCTAATTTTGAACCGGTTATTGGTGCTAAGCTTACCCTTAAAATTAATGGTGAACCGGCAGAAATGGTAGATAAAACCTGGATAAATCCTTATGTAACATGTAAGAGTACAAAAGGTGCCTATACTTTCTGGGTAAAATCTATTCCTGCAGAAAAAGCCGGAATCCAGAAAGCCTTTACTTTTAATCTTGAGATTTCCGCAGAAGGTTATGAAGATTTTACATATACCTTTGCAGTACCTCTTATAAGTGAAGATTCTTTCCGTTATGAGCTTGATTCAACTTATTCGCTTAAGATAAAAGACATAATGATTTTCAAGAACTTTATAGAAAATCCGATGGAATAATACTTGTATTAAATACAAATGTATAGTATATTTTAAATGCACCCGTGGCATGGGCGGATTGCCCCCAAAACTTGACTGGTCGTAAGACTGGATTTCTTGATTTGGGAGGCTGCTATGAGTTTGTATGTATTTATGGATTTGTTGTTATCAGCAATTCCAATAATCATCGACATTATTCAGCGCCTTCTCCGTAGACGGAAAAAAGGAAAGCGAGTAAAAAATAGCTCCACCCTGTCTCAACCACAGAGTGGAGCTTCGTCTGTAAAGACGTAAATCTTACACAGTGGGGCAAGACGCTTGTTGCGGGTGCCCTTTTGTTTAAATATATAGCATGTTGTATAAAAAAGCAAGCAGAATGATTGAATAGATTGGTTCGTACAGTTTCTTCGGTTGCTTTTATTCGATGCCATTTGGTGGTTCGTTAAAAGCAACCGTTGTTTTATTCAGAAAGGGTGCGAACAACACGGAAACCAACGGCGTAGCTACGGGTGGAAGCTCCGCCATCGTTTCGATAAGACACAGTGCACGATGAGCTGCCGTCTTCCCTCGAGCCACCACGATAAACGCGCACAGAGCTGGTGGTGGATTCTGCTCCTGACGCACTGGTTTCTGACGTTATGGTGTCGTACCAGTCCCAACACCATTCAGATACGTTACCGCTCATGTCGTATAAGCCAAGGGCGTTTGGCTGTTTTGTTTTTACTTTATGGGTTTGTCTTGTGCCATTCACTGCACTGTTAGTAATGTACCAGGCATAATCTGTTAGCTCTGAAGCATTGTTTGTTCCGCTGTATTCCAATTGTCCTGTAGCGCTCAGGTTCCCGCCACGAGCAAGGTATTCCCATTCTGCTTCGGTGGGGAGTCGCCATCCGTCTGCATTCTCGTCCCAACGGATTCCTCCACCATCAGAGTCTGCTGTTCCATTGTAAGCAAGTACGTAGCTTTGTGTATTTATTGCGTTATAATAATATTTTCCGTTTGCATTTATGTTTATATATGTTCCGTTTACGATTGTATTGAGCCAGGAAGAAGGATTCCTACCGTTGCCAGCACCGCCAATTTCTACACCTGAACTGTCTGTAAGATAATATGCAGGAGTAAGATTATCTGCAATACTCTTTAAATTACAATAAATGATTGCTTCATACCAGCTTACATAATAAGCTGGATAGTCAGAACCTAAACCTTTACTATCTGTAGGTGCATTAGGTGCAGAACTTCCGCTTGCTCCTGTTCCATTTCCACTTACTTCAACACCATAATAAGTCATATATTGTTCGTACTCGCCTTGCGTTACTTCATGGTCACTGGCAATAAGCTGTGGTATTGTGATATTCCTGTTTGCAATGAAAACTCCAGAACCAGAAAGTGTTGTTGAACTGTTGAATGTACCGCTTTGAGTTTGAGTTAAGCCGGATAGATTGGTATTTACGATTTCTGTTTTTGTAATTCCATTGTATTCGACAGTAATGTAAATGCGGTGCAAACCAACAGATATATCTTCCGGTACTGTATATATAAGCGAGCCTGTATTTGAATCTGTTGATAAATCATCATAGATGTATATTTCAGTTTCTGTTTCGCTTGAACCAGAGCCGGTTACCTTTTTGATATTAATGTTAAAGTCAGAGGTTGGTGTTAGAATAATGTAGTCATTACTGTCGGTGCCAGTATTCGAAACTTTGATTTTCACAGATATATTTCTTGCAGCAGTACCTGTGCAGCTGAAAATGAATTGAACAACATCAAAGGTTAAGGTATCGCGGAAATAAGTTCCATCATACATACCGTAAAGATTTACAGGATAATGTCCACAGTCTGGAGATGTTGCAGAAAGTGTGATTGCTGCAGAGGTTCCTCCTGTAATTGTAAATGGTTCAGTAGTAGAATTAAGAGAACCAATTGTAAGGTTATTTGAATTATATGTACCGGAAACTGAAAGAGTCTTTTCGGCTGTGGTTCCGTCTTTTACAAGTATAGTTTTTGTAGGCATAAACTCTACATTATCTACAACGGAAATTGTAAAGTCAGAAGAATAACCTACTGTATTTGCGCCGTCATCGTATAGTCCGAATACTCTGAGTGTATAATTGCCTTCGGTTTGTCCATAAGGTACGGTGATTGAAGCGCCGTTACTGCTGTTTGATGCTAAAACAGTATTAGTTGATGTTACAAGTCTTAATGAAAGGGTAGTGAAGCTTGATGCAGGTAAATCATCATCGCCATTTTTAGCAGTTACGGTAATTGTACGTGGATTTGCAGTGTAAGTGCCTGGTATAGTATAGGTTCCTGCATCTGTAGCATTATGGGCTTTTCTTTCTATTACAGATTTATCAATCTGGAATGTAATGTTATCTGCAAAGTTTGCATTAATATTACCGCTGCTTATAGAAATGCCGGCTTCGTATCCTGTTTGTCCAGATGGAGTAATAACACCAATGTTATAATTATCAAGATTTGTAAAGATTGTGTTTGGAAGATCTGATGTATTTGAAGCCTGTGCAAGACCATCGGTAAACTGAATGAATGAAGTTGATGCATTTGGTTCACTTTCCATAACAAAACCGATTGTTGAGTTATTAAGAGTGAGGGCAGAACCATCAGTATCTTGATTAAGGATTTCAAACTTAATCTGTGCATCTGATGTATTATTTGGCAGATATATTTTTCCAATTGTGTTTGGATGTGCTGTTGTACCGCCAAGTTTTATTGTACAGTTTCCGTCTAAAGTAATGTTGTTGTCAGTAGCAGGGGCAGGGGTAGAAGTTACACCGATTAAAGTTATATCAACATCTGTAAAATCAATACTTGGACAAGTTACGTTGTAAAGTCGGGCTGCGCCACCGGAAACTGTAATATCGCCAGTTGATGTTACATTGGTTAGGGTTGCGTTTTGAGTAACTGAAATATCGCCTGTTACCGATACGCCGGTTAGGATTGCACTTTGAGCTGTAATATCACCTGCTACCGTTACTGTTCCAGTTGTACTTCCTATTGTTGCAGTTCCACCAACAGTAACATTTCCTGTTGCTGTTATGCTTGTCATTGTGGCATTACCGTTGGTAACTTGGATTGCAGCTGCATGTACATTATTTAAAGTTGCGTTTCCATTTGAAACTGTAATATTGCCTGCATTTACATTTGTTAATTCTGAAGTGCCATTAGCAGTTCCACCAATAGTAATATTACCTGCATTTACATCGGTTAATGATGCAGTACCGCCGGATGTTTGGATAATTGTCGAACTTGAAGTTGCAGTTGAATTAACACCGTTGAATATAGAATTACCGTTTTCAACTGTAATATTACCTGTTACTGTTACACCGGTAAGTGTTGCGTTTCCATCAACAGAAATATTACCTGTTACTGATATAGTTCCCGTTGTTGCACTTCCTATTACTGCGTCTCCATCAATCGTAATACTTCCTGACTTAACATTAGTTAAATTAGCATTGCCACCGGTAACTTCAATTGTTGTAGTACATGTAGTTAACTCTGTATTTACATTTGTTAATGTTGCATTACCACCTGAAACTGAAATTGAAGAAGCTGCCTGTACATCTTGTAATGTAGCGGTTCCGGTTGTTATAGTAGAAGTTATTGAACTTGCATGAACTGAAGTAAGATGTGCGAATCCACCTGAAGTTGTAATTATAGTTGAACTTGAAGTTGCAGCTGCATTAACACCATCAAAGTTAGCATTACCGTTTGTTACTGTAATATCGCCAGTTACTGTTACATTGGTTAGGGTTGCACTTTGAGCTGTAATATCACCTGCTACCGTTACTGTTCCCGTTGTACTTCCTATGTTAGCAGTTCCACCAACTGTAACGTCTCCTGTTGCTGTTACGGTTTCCAGAGTTGCATTACCGTTAGTAACTTGGATTGCAGCAGCCTGTACTTCTTCTAATGTGGCATTTCCATTTGAAACAGTAATATTGCCTGCATTTACATCTGATAATTCTGTAGTACTATTAGCTGTTCCAGCAACAGTAATGTTACCAGATGCTGTTACATTTGTCATTGTGGCATAACCATCAGAAACTTCAATTGCATCAGCCTGTACATCTTGTAATGTGGCATTTCCAGTTGTTACAGTAATGTCGCCGGTTGCAGTTACATCGTTTAATCCGGCATCACCATCAACACTGATATCACCAGATGAAGTTATTTCTTCTAATGTGGCCCCGCCATTTGTAACAGTAATATCACCTGCTTTTACATTAGTTAATACAGCGTCACCGCCGGTTACTTCAATTACAGCTGTGCTTGAAGTTAGATTTGTATTTATGCTTGTTAATTCAGCATCTCCGCCAGTAATTGAAATGGAAGAGGTTGCCTGTATATTACTCAGGGTTACATCTGTTCCAGTAGAGGTAAATGCTGCAGTATTTGTGTTTGTAAGTGAAATATCAACGTTTTCAACTTCTATTTCGTGTGCACAGTCTATGTTTCTGAGTTCAAGTGTAACAGTTTTATTAGAAGCGTTTGTTACAGAGATTTCTGGTGCAGTAGAAGCAGAATTGAGTGTTGGTTTTGTAGCACCAATTCCCTGAATAAGAATGTGAAGGTCTTTTGTATAAGATGATGGCAGTTCAAACTCAACTTTTCCCGGATAGTGAGTAGATTGTAATCCGTTATTAGATAATTGATAGGAACCTGTTAAATCGTCAAGAATATAAACTCTATATGTGCTTATACCATCATTTATTTCATTAATCTTTTCAAAGGCACTTTGCAAACTGCGCCAAGGGGCTTCATAGGTTCCCTGTCCGCCAGCTTCAATTTCAGAATCATTCTTTATATAAAAATACTTTGAAGTATATGCGTCTACAAGGGCTTGTGTTATGACTACAGTATTTGAGTTTGTGCCAGTACCGAGCTCCTGTTCGTTTTTCCAGGTATCGGTTACTGCACCGGCAAAAATCATTACATCTGTATACAATTGATAGACATTATTTGTACCGGCCTTAAATGTTACAACAAAATTATAAGGATTACTGTTAGCAGGTATACCGGTAATATTGATGTTAAAAGGTGTATTTCTTGATAAACCACCCAGGCTTCCTGTTTTTGAGAAATTATTGCCAGTCAAACTATAGCTGTAGAGCCAACCTTGTGAAGAAGCATAATCAACAATAAACTGTAAATCAATGGAACCGTTTCCTGTGGCAATATTACCATTAACCTTATAAATCTCTAAAGGAATTGTGAACGGTCCATTTTGTCCTGTAATAAGACTGGCTACTGTCACATCTTCAATCTCGCCTATAAACAGTGTTGATTTTGAAGCATCAGTGCGGGCATAGGCTTTTACAGTTATTGTATAACTCTTTTCTGGAATCAGAGGTAAATAGAATGGAACTGTGTCAAAACCTTCTCTTGTTATTTGATTTGATGTTCCATTTTCTGAAGCAGTAACATCATAACGCAGTGTATTAGAGCTGAACTCCGGAATAGCACTACGACTTGGATTGATTTTATATTCATCCGGCAAAGCGACATTAAAGGCGACTGAAACAGCATCTGAAGCTGTGTCTGAAACAGTATTTGATATTGTGTCTTCATTTACTGAGATTTTCTGGTTAGTATTAAACTTACAGGAAATTATAGGTAATAAAATTAAGCCTGAAAAAAGAAGAGATATTATTGTCTTTTGGAGATTAAAAGTTTTTTTCATCAGTTGTCTCCTAAAGAAGCATAAATTGCTGCTGATTGCTGAGAGTATGGAATGCCGTCAATAATGGCACTCATCTTTAATGAATAAGTTCCCGGGCGTATATTGGTGGCAGTAAGCGTAACTACTGTGTAGTCAATGCCTGGTTCGCTGGAAGTGTCTGTCAAAGTTGCTGTTGTACAGGGATGATCTGCAGTTGGTGCAATAGGTGTTTCGTTACCGCCGTAAAGAGTTAGTGATATTGATTCAAACGAAACTGTGCTTCCTGATATTGTATTATTTCCAAGCTTGAGCTTTGTGCTGCCTTTCTGTACATACATTTTAATTGTAATTGAACCGGTAATACCATCATCACTACTGTTATATCCTGTAATTTCGTATTCGTAGGTTGGTGGAGTAGTGGTTAGTGTACTGCCAGATTCTGTATAGTCAGTAAGCACAAAGCTTATATCAGAATGAATAGGAATAGATGTGATTTCAAAACCGGTATTTCCAAGAACAGCCTTTTGTTTACCTTCTACATCTTTTAATCTGAGTGCATAATAAGCGGAATCGCCGGAAAGTGGAGAAGAATTTTCCCAGAGGAACTTAGTCAAATCAGCTGTAGAAACATCAATGTGAGAACTTTGATCAGATTCTGTGCCGGTTCCTTCCAGAATTACACTAGATTCAGTATAACCTGTACCATTTGTACCTGTTCTGATTTTTGTTTGTGTGGCAGCAGTGATTGAACTTTCAAGATAGATTTTCTTATTTGGAGCATTCAGAGTTATTCCGCTTGCAAAGCTTGTGTTGCCACCTATTGTAAGCTGCCCACCGTTATAAGTGAGCAAGCCCTTTGAAGTATCTGTATCAAAAGGAAGAACTCTTACAGAATCAAGGGTGAGGTTCCCATAATCCAGTTTGAGGTTGCCTTTAAGGTCTATATCTTTGATTGTAATGTTTGTTGTCTGATTACCACCAAATGTAAACAACGAAGTTGTAATTGTTGAAGAAGCAGAATCTTCAATTCGTTCTATTGTAAGGGTGAGATTATGCTGTGGTTGTATTGTAAGAGGAACTGGTTCGCTTCCAATATTGCCATCGCAGAAGATTGTAAAGCTCTTGATGTCATGTGCAGTGTGTGCAGTGGCTGCGGCTGTATGTGCATCGTAATTATCATTGTTCAGCTCATTTATACGGGCAATTGCGGCATTTAATGTAAGGTAAGGGGCAAGGCGTGTACCGTCATTTGCTTCATCATTTCCAGTACCGGAGATTAATAAACTTTGAGCTCCAGTGCCTTTTACATAGAAGGTATCGTTTTCAAGAGTATCAATTATTGTCTGTGTAAGAATAAAATCGGCTTCGCGGTTTGTTGTACCTGTTTTTTCTTTCAGATATAGGGCATAACCGCTTTTGAACCATTTATCGGTAGTCATATTCTTTCGAATATTAAAGGTTTCTTTGATAATTGTAACTATGGTGTCGTCGCTGTTGTAGAAGGTTAGAGTAGGGTGATAAGTGCCTGCTGAAATGTTTGAAGCATTAATACTTATTACACCATTAACAACGTTGTAGGTGTTGTCTAAAACGAGTTGCTCGTATCCGTTGCCTGTGCCAGAAATAACTAAGTGGTCAATATTTGTGCCTGTTGTTGTAATTGAAAGATTTATGCTTCCAGTTCCGTTATTTGCAATAAAATATACAGGGACAATTTCTGTATACTTACCATCTGCGGCAACATCAAATTCTCTGCCTGTACCAGATAATATTTCCTGACTGTCTGCGTTTTTTCCTGTAGCTGTAATCTTCCATCTTCCTTCAGGAAGCTTCAGCATATATTTTTTTTCTACTGGAAAAGTACTGTCCGCTTGTGTTTCGGAATGGTTTGAAGTGTATGATCTAGGGGTGGATGTGGTTGAACCATTTAAAATTTCAGTTGCAGTCAGTGAATATGTAATTGAAGATGGTAAAACTGGAGTTGCCGTTCTTTCTGATGCTAAACTGGTTGTTGTTTCTGTGCTTTGAGATGTAAACTCATTATTTCTTACCAGAACAGTAACAGTTGCATAGTGAGAGTCTGTTTGAAAACTGCAGGCAGAAAATGACAGCGCACTAATTGACAAACAAGAGAATAAAATGATTTTTGCAAGTTTTTTCATTTTTATTGTCATCTTCTGCTCCTATTGTATTTTTACAGTAAACATTTCACTGTATTCTATTTCGTTATATATGAAGGTTATTTCTAATCCGTAAGTCTCTTTTATTGAACGCTGGAATGATATTGTTTGAGCTTTTAATGTAGTTGATTCAGGTGTTGATGAAATAACTGTGTTTCCAAGGTATTGTTTTACACACTTGATAACAAGTGGTGTGCCAGCACTATCGGAAGCTTTTACTGTTATAGCCTGAGGATTGTCTCCTCTTGCTAATATCAGAATATCATCATCACCAGAAGTTATGTTGCTTCCTTCACCAAAGCTGATTGTACATCCACCAAAGGTTGGTTCCTGTATCTGTCCCCAGGAAAGCTTTGCAATACCTTTTTTTGTTGCTGCATCATAACCAAGATGATAGCCTGGGTTATGAAGCTCAAAGCGGTTTATTTGAGCTTGTGTTGCTTCCTGTCCGTCTATTGCCTGAATTACAGGAAGATTTGGAGTTATAGGAATACTTGAAGAAGCTGTAGCAACTTTTATTGCGGCCAGCTTTGAGGTTCCTGTGTCCATATCTCCAATTTTTAGTACAACACCCTGTTTTAATGAAACTACATAAGAAGATGTAGATGAAATGCTTCCAGTAAAGTGTGTATTTCCAAGGAATGTAATAGATGATTGTGCATCTATGCTCTTTGTTATTTCTACATTTTCGAGTATCGCAGAAGATGTGTTCTTAATATTTATTGAATAGGTTGTATTTTGGCTAACTCCTTCACCAATTTTTGCGTTCCTGATAATTGCAGAAGAGGAATCATCAAGTGATACAGAGCCTTTTATGTAATTACTTTCAGAGTTGTTATCTGATGTAATAAGAATTAAGGAAGAGTTGCCAGAACCGGAATAGTTTCTTTCAATATTTGTATCTGTAGCGATAACATTTCCGCCTTTATTTGTTAATGAATTACTAAATGTACAATTTGTTGCAGTTATTAAGCATTTTTCCAGACCATCGGTACTTGCATAACAGTAAGCTGCAGTTCCAACTCCGCAGTCTGTCATTGAAAACCTTACAGTATTATGTATTTCATCAGTAGTATCATTAGCAGGGTCATGTCCAACATATATTTGCTTTCCAAAGGTAATATTTTGTGCCTGTACTGTACTATTGTCATCGCAGGTAAATGCATTATTAAAAGTAAGGCTTTCCATTGTAAGATTTATATTACGTCCAATCTTAAAGTAATTAGTAACGGGAACTGATGATGTTCCAATCGGATATATAGAAAGATTAAGCGGGTGATCGGCTGTTAATGGGGCAGCTGATGTACCAGGAGCTACAGCAGTTCCTGTTACAAAAATGATGAAATTGCGCTGGAAATGCTGTTCAAAATCACTGTCATTACTTGCCGGGCCATAATCATTGTTATTAATTGCATTTATTCGCTTAAATACATTTTCAATTTTATCTAACGGGCTTGAATAATCATTTCCAGAATTGCCCGGTTTTCCTGTACTACTAATATAAAATATTGTATTTAATGATTGTGATATAAGTTCATGAGTTAATACAAAGGTAGAATATCCATTTGAATCAGGGGCAGATAAGAATGGATTTCTTGGAGCGTTAGATTGATTCTGTGCAGGAGAAATCCAATATTTTGTTGTCATATTCTTTGTAACTGTAATTGTTTCCGGTATGGAAATAATGGTTACATCATCTGTATTACAGAAAGAAAGTATTGGATTATAGTTTCCTGCGCTAATTGGATTATCAGGTGTAATGTGAATTATTCGTTTTCCATCTGCTTCTGTAGTTACTGTATAAGTTCCATTTAAGTTTGTATTACCTTGTGATATTTTAAGATTAGTAATTTCTGGTACAGCAGTAACATCAATTTCCAAATCAACATTTCCAGAATTGGCAGTAATAAAGAATAATTCTATTTCTTCAAAATAACTTCCGTTTGCCTGGACAGATACCAATTTTTCACCTTTCAAGATTTCAATTCCTTCAGATGGATTTCCATAATAGCCTGTTACTGTTACATCCCAGTCAATACCCGAATCAAGCTTTATTTTGTATTCATACGGATTTGTACTTCCCTGATTGTGCACAAAAAAATCTGCATCATTAACTGTTGTTGCTGTTTTTTTAGTTGTGTGATTTTTTGCAGTTACTTTAAAATGCAGATTACTTAAGACATCTGCATCAAGTGAAGGGGAGGCCTGACGACCCGACAATCCCAGATTGAGTTTTAAAACTACATACTTAACAGAAGATTCTGCAGAAGAATTATTGTTGTCTGTAAGATTATGTTTACATCCAGCAGTAAGACCAACAACAGCAAGAATAAGAGAAGCAATGAGAATATGTTTAATTTTTGATTTTCTATTCATAAAAAACATTCACCTCCTTCTCTTAATCCTTTACTATATCTACAATGAACAAATCTGAATAAAGCAGTTTAGCAACATTATCTGTAAACGTAACCTTAAGGAAATATGTAACCTTTGAAGCAAACTGCAATTCCTGTTCAATTCTTTCGCCAGAGATTGTAATTCCTTCAGGATTTGCTGTACTTGTTACAGAACTACCAATTGGTGTTGCTTCGCGGTAAAGCTGGTAAGTTATATTGGCATCAACAATTTCTTTTGAGCTGTTCTTAATAATAACTTTTATTGGTGTATCAGCAAGATTATCCTTACTAATTACAATATGTCCATTAGCATCTACTGTTATATTATCATTTTCGGCAATTTCTAATGTAAATCCGCCGGTTTCAGGTAAAATTAATTCTACAGAGCTTTCTTTTATTACACCTTTACGTATTGTATCGCCTGTAGGAACACGATAATCAAGATAGTATCCGGCCGAATCAAGCTTGAATCTTTCATCGATTGGAGTAGAACTTGCAGCACCGCTCACAATAAAGGTATTGTCATAGTCAATTTCTTTGTTATCATTATTAAGATTAACAAGAATAACTTCGTCTTTAGTAGGGTAGAGTGCACTTATAGTTGCAATTGTTGCAGGTGAAGCCTCTTTTGCCGGCAGATTCTTTGTATAAAGAATTGCTTTATCTTCAACATAAATTGTTCTGTTATATACTTTACTTCCAGATGTATATGAAGGAAGAACAGTAGTACCGGCAAGAATAACTTTAGAGTCTGTATCAATACCGTCTGCCGGAGAATTATCGACAGCTGCTTTACCTATATCTCCGTTAAGTGTTGTATCTTCAAGTGTCAGATTATCATTTGAAACAAATATTGGTCCATTTATTGTAGATTTAGTAATAGAGACATTACTTGAATTGAATGTAAGTTGACCTTCTTTTTCTGTAGTAACAGTAGATTCGTTTATTGTCAGATTGTCAGATTTTGTAGCGCCGCTTGCTGTAGAATCACCTGCTGTTATCTTGTTTACATTTAAGGTTGCTTTATCTATTTCTGTAGTACAATTACTTATATTAATTGATGTAGTTGTATTATCTATTTTTGCAGAGTTATTTAACTTAATTTTACTGTTGTTTTCAAAGGTAATGATGCCGCTGGAAGTAATGGAACTGGAGTCTGTAAACTCTACAGTTGAATTACTTACTGTTATTCCGTTTCCAGAAATTGCTGAAGCTACTGTACCACTTTTTGAGAAGGTTACTTTTCGCTGAGCATTTGTTTCTGTTGCAGTTCCTGATATTTTTAGAGTTCCATTAAGCTTTGTACTTGTAAAGTCAATCTGGCTGTCTTTAAAATCAAAGCAGTCTGTACCAGAAATTGTGAAGGTTGAAGAATCAATTGAAGTTCCCAAAATGTTTTCGGTTATAATTTTAGGAACACTTATAGTAATATTTGAAAGCGAAATATTACTGCTGTTTTTAAGCGTAAAGTCATTATTTGCAGATACAGCAACTTTTCTTAGTGTAATTTTACCATTTTCTGTTCCATTAGAATCTTGAATAATAAAGGTATCTGGCATAAATGTGAATCTGTCATTCGTTAAAGTTGAATTACAGCTCATATTAAGAAGTGTATGATTTGACGTAAAGTCTTTTGCATAAATGCCGTGATTTTTTGTATTTGAAATTGTTACTGTACTGTTTGTAAAGGTTATATTGCTTGAAGAACTTGCAGAACCAATTATTGTATTTGTAATTACAGATTCATCAGAAACGTTTGTAATTTCAAATGGAGCTTTTCCTGAAAGCGTACAGTTGCTTAGTGTAAGCTTTGAATTGGAGGTTAAACCGTCCATTGAAATTGAAGAAATTGTTGTAGGTATGTTCTGGCCGATTGAAATATTGCCGGTTATTGTTGGCTTAGTGTCGCTTGAACCATATTTTATGATAGAAAGCTTATAAGAATCTCCGTTGTCATTTTCAATATGTGTAGTTGTTGTAGAAGTATTAGCACCGGCGACAGTTCCTGCAACATATATTATAAACTCACGCTGCTGTTTTTCTGCGTTTTTGAACTCGGTATTTAAAGCCATTGTCCTGTTAAAGGCAGCCTGCAGGGTTTTATAAGGTGCAGTTCCAGAACCAGTATTTGAATCAGCAGGAGTTTTTACACTTGTGAATGCCTGTTCCATGTATGCTTTTGATTCTGCTACATAACAGTAATTATTTTTATTTTTGGTTATAAGTTCAGGTGTGAGTATAAATGCTGCTGCAGAAATAGAGTCTTCCTCATCTATTCTTACTAAATAGTCTTTTCCACCACTGTAAATCCAATTCTCAACTACAAGATTATCAGTTATGTTTATTATTTCTTCTGTAGAGTAGAGCAGAACATCATTTGTGTAGAAATCCATTTTTGCATTATAAGTACCTGATTTAAGATTGTCCTTTTCAATTATGATTTTACCATCTTTTTTTTCGTATTTATCATCGTCAAGGGCAATTCCTGTACCGGAGATTTTCAGTTTGTCTATTGTAACTTTCGAAGCATCAATTTCAAGCTTTACGCTGCCGTTGCCTTTTTTAGTAAAAGCAACAGGAATCTGTTTATAATAACGTCCGCCATTACAGGTTATAGGCTCTGTAGTTTTTCCATAGAGAATAGCATTAGCTTTACTGGTTGCTTTTTCCTTGTTCTCATAGCCGTAAACTTCAAAAGTCCAGAAACCAGACTCCAGCTCAAGATGATAGGTAAGTTCAACTCCAACAACGGGTTCATCTTGTGTAACTGGATCCAGTTGTTTTTCTGTTGTATCTGTTCCGTAAGCTGTTACAACATAATAAACATTATCTGGTTTTACAACAGAAGCTGTTCTGGCTGAATTATTTTGAGAATCATTTATGCCGGCGTATGAATCGCTTTGTACAACAATATCAACGAAATTAACTTCATTCTTTTGATTGTTGTTAAAGAACGATTTACAGCTGGTAAGGCAGAAAGATAATAATGTAAGAGAACTTAGTAAGACTGCGAGATTATTAAGAATCTTTTTCATCATTCTGCCTCCATATAAACATTAAAGTGCTCGCAGTAAGTAATGCCGTCGTATGTAAAGTAAGCGTAAATTGTATAGTAACCAGATGGATAAGTTGTTGGTACTGTAAGTTCCTGTACAGACTGCTGGTTGTTCTTGCTGTTTTCAATAACATCACCTTCAAGTCGAAGTTCCAGCTTAAGTCCTGTAGCTTTAGTAAATAACTGACCGTTTCGTTTTAATGTAAAGGTAATCTTATCATTATTCTTTATTGTTTCAAGGTTAGTGGCTTCATTCTGATTTACGGAAAGAATAACAGTAAATCCACCAACTTCAGGTTCTGTAATATTAACTGCCGGAATCTTAACAAGACCACGACCGGCGGTTGCACTACCTGTCAGGGCTTCATCAAAACCAATGTAATAGCCTGCATTATTGAGCTTGAACAGCTTGTATGGATCATTTTCAGATGTTAAATCGTCATAAATATCTTTATAAGACAACTGAAGTGGGCGATACTGAGTATTTGAAGTATATTCTGTTTCAAGAAGAATTGTATTAAGTGTTGGATTTTCATTTACTGTCTGAAGAACAACGAGTTCTTTTGCTGTGTATTCTTTAGATGGTGTATTTATGTCTTTGTTACCAAGTTGAACTTTTCCGCCTTCTTCAAGTGCGATATAGGTTTTAGCTGTTTGTACTGATTTTTTATTACCTTCTTCGTCTAATTCGTCTGTTTCGACTGTGATATCTTCACTATCAATAATTGTATTGCCGCCAAGAATTACTATACCTGTAGAAGCTACGTGGATTTTGTTTCTTTCGTCATATTTAGAAACTGTCTTTCCTATAAACTTAACATCATTCAAATAAAGCTTTGAGTTCTCGCCAACTTCTATGTCGCCTTCCTGGAGAATAAGATTTTGTAGTACTACAGTTGCATTATCTCCGATTTTGAGAACCTTTCCTTCTGTATCATCAGTTCCTGCTGTTATTGTGCGGGTTCCTGCTGTAGGAGTGATGTTTACGTAGGTTCCATCCGGAATAACAATATTATCTGTTAAATCGCTGTCCAGATAGATTGTATTTGCTGAATCACCTTTGGTTGAAAGCTTTTTGGCTGCGTGTGTAATTGTCTTGAAATGAGAGTTTGAACTACCATTATTGGTTTCATCATTGCTGTCTATTTTATCAGAAACATAAACGCGTGTACGCAAAACTTCAAAATCATATGTAACCGGATTCGAATCTGCAAATCCAACTTTATGTGTGTATACTGTTAATCTAAGCTTACCGCCTGGTAATTCTACAGGAGTGTAGTGCCCTGTAGATTTTAAAGTGTTTCCACTGTTATTAAGTCTAGATGATTGATTTGTCAGCTTTTGTTTTTGAGGGTGAGAACCTGAAGATTCTTCACAATCAAAGGAACTGGAGAAGAGTGGAGTAGTAATTTCATTACCATCAGCATCCGTTTCATCCTGTATTTGAGATACACTGTATTCAATTGTACACTTACTTGTATTTGAGTTCTTTGATTTCCATTTTGTATTAATGGCCTCTTTTGTACTTGCTAAATCGGCAGTCTGCACGCCGTCTATTTTTACTCGTGCACTATCTGGCAATTCGTCTTTAAGAAGTTCCACATTAGTTAATGAGTTTGGTTCGTCTATCTTTGTTTCATCGAACTCAAAGTTTTTTGCTTCTCCATTTACATAGTACTTATTCTGGATAATGCCGGTTGACTGGTCTTCAAACCAATAGGTACGTAGTGCTGGATAAAGATTAAAGGTTGCAAATGAACTTTTTGTGTCCTGAGCAATTTTTGTATCATTCGAAATAAGAATATCTTTAGAATCTGTAAAATATGGTTCTGCAAGCTTCTTTGAGCTTATGCTTGCTTCTGCCGGAGTTGATTTAAGATTCCAGTTATCTGCAAGTGTAAAGGTATATAGTACTTCGTTTGTTGTAAGCCCTTGATTTAGAGGAATATAAACAGGATTATCGCCAGGTGTAAAAACAGCTCCTGTTGGGGTGATGTTATTATCTTGAGGAATCCCTTTGGAAGTATCTGGTATTGATTGAGAGTCTTTGCTTAATGTAAAATAACCATTATCATCAACTGCAACTTTATATTTATATTCAAAATCCTGATTCTTTCCATAACCTGTTGATTTGATGTAAAGATGAGAAATATCCTTATGAATACCCTTTAAATCATCGTTTTTTGGCATGTTGAACAGCAAAACGTATTTATTCTGGCTTTCATCCAGATATACGATTGGTCCATAAACTGCCGGTGGAGCTGAATTGCAGACTATTTTCAAATCTGAATAGGTTTCAAACTCTACCTTTGTTTTTGGATGTCTAAGCTGTATTGTTGGTGATATATTATGCCCCATTTCTGTTTTATTCAGAAAATCTTTGGAGTAGGTAAGTGTAAGATAGTAGCTGTCTTTATCAATTTCAATTAATGCATAAGTAGGATTGGAGGTTTTTTCTGTAAGTATTACATAGGAAGCATCTCCTTCGAGATAATCAACATTTTCTTTAAAAAGACTGTCAAAAGAAACTGTTATAGAAGGATCTGTTGTTTGATATTCTGTTGAAGCTGTACTGCGGTATTTACTTGGTTCGCTTGGAGTAAGAATATAGTTTTGAGGATTTCTTAACCTGAACTTAATTACAAAATCATCATTCGAAGATATGCAGTAAACTTGTTTGCCGTTTGGATCTGTTATTGAGTAAGAATCCAGCTCTGTAAGACATTTATCTACAGCGGCTAATTCTGTATTATCCTTAAGGTATTTTTTTATATCTACAAAGAATAACTTGCAGGAGGTTGTTAATAAAATACAAACTAAGGCAAGTAGAGTAGAAATGACTGAAGAGATTTTAGAATGAGAATTATTCTTTTTTCTTGTGATCTGTTTAACCATTTTTATCCTCCTTCCCTTAGAATTGCCAGCCAACACCTATTCTTGGCTCTATATAGTATACCATCATTGGTGAATTTTTTCCTGTTTTTTTATTTTCTGAGTATGTAAATGCGCACAAAAAGTCGCTTCCAGCTTCAAAATAAAAACGTTTCCATCTATAAACTTGCAATGAAACTCCTGCATTCAGACAACCATCTGCTGACCATAACGGATCTGATGTATAATGAGGAAATACTAGGGTTAATCCTGAAAATCCGAATAAACCGCCTCCCGCATGAACGTCAAGGACCATTTTCCATGGCAGAGATTTTTTAAGTACAAATTGGCTTACAAAATCCAGATGCATAGAATAGGCTGGAGCTATAATTGTATAACTTTCTTTCCCATTTGCATAATTTGTATATTTTGCGCGGAACCAGTTTAATCCCAATGCAGTTCCAAAGAATACATTTGCAGTTTTGAATGGAATAAAGGTTACCCTTGCATCCAGACCAAGTGGCCAGAATACACCGGAACGATCATCACCACTAAAGAACTCAATGAGGGTATCATTATGATTGGCATCATTTACATCCTTTGTTTTATCAATATCCAGCAAAGCAACCGGTGAATAACCAACGGCTACGTCCAAATCCATTGGTTTTTTGAATGTAATTTTAATTGTACCGGAAGTATCGAACAGTCCACCAGGGTTTACGGCGCGGATATAGTAGGAACCGGAATCCAGAAGCTCTGGGTCAATTTTTATTCGGGAACGTTTGTATTCAGAATCTGTACTGAGAATCTTTGCCTGAATCTCGTAAATGTTGTTTTCAAGGGTAAAGATAGTGTCTGGACGCAGTTCCATTCCTTCTACGGTGAAAATACCAGTCTGCGGCTCTTCAAGGTAAATAACTGTTGGAGAAACTGAAGTAATAATAGGGTGGTAAGTCTTTATAATTTCAAAGTTAATATATTCTGTGCTGTAATCCAGATAATTTAAGTAATTGTAAATGTTTAAATAATATCTGTATTTTCCAGCATTGAGTGGTAGCTCTACTTCGGTATCTTTTGTATCTATAAACTGAATCTGAACATAATCACCAAGCTCATCGCTGTACTGTTCAAGAACAAACTCGTAGCGGTATACATTTTTATTACCCTGCCAGGTAAAGCGCTGTACAAGTTCATTATCATCATTTAAAAAATAAGAAGAATTGTCGGCAACTGGCTTTGTAGCTTGTGCAAAAGCCCTGTTCCCGGCAAGGAAAATGAGTGAGGAAATTAAGAATGTCACAATACGTCTGTTACGCATTCTCATAATTTATTCCGTTACTTCTTCTTTTTCTTCTTTTTCTGTTTTTTATCTGTAATTTTTACTTTATCTGAAGTCTTTTTCTTTGCATTCTTAAGCTTTTTCTTTACGCTCTCCGACTGATCTTCATCCTGCGGTTCAACACCATAACGGATTTTAACTCTTTCATCTTCGGTTTTTACGTCACCAGGTTTGTTTCTAGGAATATCTACATTAAAGTCTGAGCGGGCTTCTGTTCCGCGTTGTAAAAGCATTCCCATAAAGTCTGTCTGAGCTTCAATTGTCCAATACCACTTACCGTTTGCTTTACCTAATGTGTTAGAGAAATCATCACCATCAAATAGATAAGTAGTTGTATCAGGATCAAAATCTTTTTCGAATACAGGAGTAGGGTCGTGGATGTTGTATACTCTGAGAATATAGCGTGCTACTTCCTGTTTAAGGCTTTGCCACTCAAAGTTAACCTGCAATCCGTTTTCTATAATATAGTCAATATTGATTTCGGAATTAACCGGTGGTTTTACAAGCTTGGTTGCCGGAAGCTTAGGCATTTTCTTTACAGAGAACGAGTTCATTCCCTTTGAAGAAATATCCAGATTATCGATTGTCTGTGCAACAATCTTCCAATAATACTGACCTTCGTAAAGCTGCGGCATTTTGTTTGTGTATCTTGGTTTTTCAATAATCTTAAACTTGTAAGCTTCGTCACTGCCATCTTTGTAAATAATCAGCTGAGATTTTGAAGGCTCGTCTACAGAAGTCCATACAAAGTTTGCAGGAGTTTTAATAGCTTCTATACCGCCAAACTCAGTACCGTTTACAGGAAGAAGGAGTCTTACAGGCTTAAGCTTTTTAAGTCTGAACTTATAAGAAGAAAGATAACCAATTTCGCGCGATGCATAAGCTTTTTCTTCGCCAAAGGCCTGGAGTGTCCAAACATAATTTGTTTCATCAAAATTCCACATATCAAGCACATCTTTAACGTTGCCGTGTTCATCTGCTTCAATAAAGTTGCGCTCGTAAACAGGAGTTTCCATATTATCTTCTGTATAAAGCTTAATCTGGTAGTAATCTGCATTTTCAACAGTTTTCCACTGGAAGGTAAGCGGTATACCTTCACGAATAACCTCTCGGTTACCGTCAGACGGATACTTTGCAACCGGCGGATCAAGTGGAGGTACTACATTTACAGTTTTCATTTGAGTAGTAACTTCGGCATCTGCAATTTGAGTTGTAATTCGCCAGTAATAAGTTCCAGGAGTAAGCTCTCTACCAGTTACACTTGTATTTGTTGTTGTTTCGCTATGGATGATATTTGTAAACTGACTGTCTGTTGCCAGCTGGAATGTAGTAGGGTAAGGAATGTTTGTTTTCCAGCTATAACGTATATCCTGAGAACGGGATGCAGCAAGCCTGTAGTTTTCAGGCGGGAACAGGGTTCTCTGATCTGCACTAGAGTCAATTGCAATAAACTTGCGGATTTCAGAGGTTGCAGAGTTGCCTTCTACATCGTGGGTTGTAACCTGCCAGTACCAGGTGCCGTTTGCAATTTCCAGACGGGATGGATCAATGGTAAAGTAGTTGTCGGTTACCGAACCGCTTGTGTAAGGCTGTCCATTTGGTGCACGCTGCCAAACTCTGTATTCATAAGAAACCGCTTCCGGGTTATCCTTCCAGGAGAAATTAATCTTTTTGTAAGTCATCTGTCCATTTACAGGGATTTTTGTACTAACAAGTCCTTCTTCCAGCGGTAACTGGAGCTCAGGCTTTTTAAGTTCTCCGCTTCTGTTAATTCTGAATGAAGAAACTTCGGACTGATTTGAAAGTCCAGTGTTGTTGATTGTGTAATATGGAGTTACACGCCAGTACCATGTTCCTTCCCCAAGAGAAGAAATAATACTGGACGGCTGTGAAGCTCTTTGTACTACAACAGGATTATTCATGTTTTCGTTATTTGCAATTTCAAGTTCATAAGAGGTTGCCCTGTCGCTTGCAGACCAGATAAAGCGGATTCCAGGCTTTTTTGTTCGGAAAACTGCAACATAATCTGCTGCAGGAGCAATAATCTGTGGTTTTTGTGAATAATAAACGTTGATTTTTCCTTCTGCATATTCATCGCCGGATGTAATTCGCCACCAGTGAGTTCCTGGTGCCAACTCAACCATCTGACTGAAAGAATCGTTTACAAAGAATGACTGAACAGGATTTGTTCTTCCTTTTGTTTCAAAAATCTCAATCAAGGCACCGTTTTCTGCATCACAATCCCACTTGAACTCTACCGTTTGAACTTCTTCTACAAAAGTAAGAGTTTTAACATCCTTAAGAGGGTAGATGATAGATAAGTGCTTTTTCTGTACGTTACCAGCCTGATCCATTGTGGCTGTCTGACCTGCTTTAAGGTTCGCTTTAACTTGACCGGTAACCGTATCTGTAAGTGCAACCGTACCGCTCTGAACCTGAACATTAAGCTCTTTTGATCCAGAAGAAGTTTTATCAGTTGCAACTGAAGTTCCTTTTTCAATGCTAACCATTGAAGTTCCAGATTTAATCTTCATGCCGGAAGTCTTACTTGTCTGAATCTCAATCTGACCGCCGTCAAAATCAATTTCATTAGTACCGTCATCATTAAGACGAACCTGTGCAAGAGTGTTTTCGTACAGGTTCATTACGTTACCATCGTTAAAATAAATAGTTGCCTCAGACATTGGGGCAGTGCGGATAGTATCACCGTCGTAAATAGGAGAATGCTGTTGAAGACGATCCCAGATGAGATCATCTTCAAACTTACGTTGAGCAGTTTTGTATTTAAAAGTAATGGTAGCTATTTGTTCTTCGTTTTTTGTAAGTGCTTTGTTCAGAGACAGCCAGAACTGATAAACGCTGTAACCGCAACCAAACAAGCAGAAGCAAACGAAGAAAATCTCAGCTAGCAGTGACTTTATTCTCTTCTGCGTCAAGGTTGACTCCTCCAAAGTCTGGTGTAGGGATTCCTAGCAGCGTTCTGACTTCAGCCAGCGTCTTAGGTCCAGTAGGTCCTATAGCTTTTCTGCAGTCTTCATCTACGACAAAATCAGGGTCGCTTGTTTTGAAAAACTCTTCTATATCAAAATTAGGCATGTTTACAACACCGTAGAAGTGCTGCTTGCCTTTACCTTTAACTTCAAAAGTAACAGGAATTACTTCAACAACAACTTCATCCTTAAGGAACTCGTCTTTTATAGTAAAATTGTTTTCCTTACAGCGGATATAGTCCATTTTAAGTAAGTTGTAGGTATCTTCTGTAATCAGCATGTCAGTACCGCAAGGCTTGTTTGAGCTTTCTGTTCGGGAAGCAAGGTTTACGGCGTCTCCAATAGAGGTAAACTCCATCTTGTCGTAAGAACCCATAAAGCCAACTGTTGCTCTTCCTGAGTTCAAGCCCGAACCGATTCTAATATGAGGCTTATACTGGGCCAATGGTTCGTTTGCATGTTCTTTTGTAAAGGCTTCTGCCTGCTTGTTGTATACCATAAGGGCATAGCGCATTGCAGTAGTAGCTTTAATTGCGCTAACGGCATCTGCTTTTACGTGCCTTGCATGAGCTTCTGCCATTTCTGCCTTTCCAGGTTCGCCATCTTTCATTTTTTCAAAAGAAAGGTCATCATCACGAAGAACGCCCCAGCAGGCCATAATGGCATCGCCTTCAAACTTATCTACGTTTCCGCCTGTAATGGTAATACAGTTTACCATTCGGCTCATGTAGTCATTTAAGAAGCTGATGATTTCTGCAGCCGATTTTTCACCAAATCTCTTGTTAAAACCATCGGAAATAGCTGTAAAGCCGCGGATATCACTGAAAAAGATTGTAATATCCTTAAGATGAGGGTTAAAGTCAATTTCTTTTCGTACAATAGCCTTTGCAACACCCTTATTTGTAAGTCTTGAAATTGTATTTAAAATTTCCCTTTCATCTTTTGTAGACTGAATAAGAACACCAATTTCATCACGGCGACGCTTTTTTGCTTTAAGCTTATCGAACAAATCTGTGTTGAAGTTACCGATTTTTATTTCTTCTGCAATATCACGGAGTCTTCTAAGTGGAACACTAAGTGTTTTAGAGAATAACCAGATGAGTAAAACTGATACAAAGAGAATTGCCAGTGTAAGGTAGATGTTCTGCCTTGTCTGGTTTGTTACAGCCTTTAATGCAACATTTTTTTCTATTAAAGTAATTACACCAGCATCGGCCATAGTAATCTTGCAGTAGGCACCAAAATATTCTTTTCCATCAAGGTCTGTAAAGATTATCTGTCTGTTTTCGTCGTTATTTGCCCTCATTTGTTCTACGAGTGGCAGTTTAGCCATACTTGCGCCTGCTTCCAGAAGGTTATAGTCAGGATGAACAAGTAAATCGCCTTCGTGATTTATCATAAAAGAAAGATTTAAGTTACCGGTTCCAAAAGTGTTTGACAGGGAATCGCTTGAAAAGAGTATTACTACAGCCTGATTAAGTCCGCTTTCACGCCATGGTAAAAAGAGGGCTAGAATTGGCAGTTTAAATATCGGTGCTGCATTGAAAATAAAGGATTCACCGTTTTCTGTGCGGGTAATATCTTCCTGATGTTGAGAAAGAAACTCTGTAATAAGCTCTGGTTCAATTTCGTTTGAGATAAAGAAGCGGTTATTAATAAGTTCTTTATCGCCGGGAATTATTACAGAAGCAATAGATTGATTTCTTTCAAAGAAGAAGGCTGAGGTTTGGCGCGAAAGAATACCAGAAGAGCCTGCTGCATTAAGCATATCAAGCATAAGAAAGACATTTGAACGCAAGGAGTTCAATTCGTTTTCAGTTGTAGAGGCAGTTCTCATTGTGATTGTATGATTGTTATCTTCTGCTGTAAGCTGAACTTCAGCTCCTACAAAGTAACTAACAAGAAACGTCAAGCTTCCCAAAGAAATAATTACGAGAGCCGAAATGATTAGTACAAGTTTTAAGCCTATTGAAGTTCCATAACGCTGTTTTTTCTTTTTTTCGTCTTTTTTATTACCCATGTTCGCCACTTTTTACTCTTTTTCGTATAAATATCCCAATGATATAACTTTATGATTATACCATACGCAAATATAACTGTCAAAAAATCTATTTTTTTTAAAAAAAAGAGTTCCTCTCTTAAAATATCGGCAGTTTTTTTCTCTTTCTTTATTTGATTCTTGATAAAAAAAAATAGTGTGGTAAGATTATATATTAAGAGGATTTCGGAGCTTTGCTCTTTAAGATTCTCAAATTACTTTATCAGGAGCGCGTATGAAAAAATTATTTGCAGTACTCTTTGTTGCAGCTGTTATGGTTGCAGGTCTTTTCGCAGAAGAGTTTCCAAAAGGCACTTGGACAGACCCTAATTATGATGCGGAATGGGTAATCGGTCTTGATATGAAGATTGACCTTTATGATGCTACAGACGGAAGCTTAATCTATTCTTTCACAAAAGATAAGATTCAGGATCAAAAGCTCGATGTAACAAAAGAAGGCCTTGTTTATCAGTTCAGCTGTAAAGAAACTCACAGAAAATATTACTTTATAAAACCTGCTAAGCTTGTTCCAGATGCAAATCTCGTTCTTAAAATTGACCCTGACTGGACAACAGAAGACTACAAGGTTGATATAAAGTTTAAGAAATAGGTTTTTGCAGTGCCTGAATCCTTTCTATAAGGGATGGGTGCGAAAAGTTCCAGAAAACATATATTTTTGGGGGAAGAAGCTCACTCAGGTTTTCACTGTTTAATTTTATCAGTCCTGAGATGAGGTTTTCCCCTGTACCACATACCTTTGCTGCATAGGCATCTGCGGCAAACTCATCCTTCCTTGAAAAATAATTAACAAGTGGCGATATTATTTCAGAAACAGCACCATAAAGCATTACTGCAAGATACAGTCCTATAAACTGAGCAGAACCTATTTCTGCGGTAGAAATCGTATTAAAACCAAAAGCAGCATAAAGCATTGGAAGTTGTGCAAGCTTATAAAGGGCAAACATCAAGATAAACTCCAGTGGAATTACCAGAATAAGTTTTTTTGTGATGTGCTTTAATTTAAAATGTCCAAGCTCGTGTCCTAAAACAGAAGCAAGTTCATCCGGGGTAAGTGATTTTACAAGAGTATCATAAAGTACAATCCTTTTTGTTTTTCCAAAGCCTGTAAAATAGGCATTACTGTGACCGCTTCTTTTAGATTCGTCCATAACAAAGAGGCCACCGTTTTTAAAGCCTGTTTTTTCAAGAATTGCCGTTATTTTATCTTTTACTTCTCCTCCTGGCAGTGGCTCAAACTTATTAAATAGAGGAGCTATAAACTTTGGATAGATAATCTGCATAATAAAAGTAAAAGTAATTAAGACTGCTGCAAGAATAAACCACCAGCTTTGTGGATATTTTACAAAGAATAGAGATGCGGCAAAGGTTAAAAAGGCTGCAAGAAGAAGAGAGAGTGCAAGACTTTTAATCTGGTCGGTAATCCAAAGCTTTATGGTCATATTGCTAAAGCCGAACTTCTTTTCTGTATGGAACTCACGGTATAAATCAAAAGGAATAGAAATTATAGAAGCTGGTATTGAAGAAAGTATCATAAATAATAGAAAACAAATAAAGCTTTTTCCTACTGTCTGGGGGATTCCGCAAAGCCAGGTGCAGATTGTTTCAAAAATAAAAGGATAAAAGCCAGAAATAACCAGTAAAAGCTCAAGAACCATTGTACAAAACGAAGAGGGGATGTATTGAAAATACTTTGCATTCTCATATCGGCAGATTTTACTAAGCTTTTCTGTGTCAAAAAGCTCTGCTGCTCCTGGAACAGACTTTATTTCCTCGGGAAGTGTCCCTCCATTCTTGCATCTGGCCTTGTAATCAACAAACTCAAGAAAGTGATTAATCAAAAAGCTTACTGTAGTACCAATCAGAAAAATCAGTACAAAGGGATTTGAGAATTGAACAGCTGTTTTCATTGTTTCACCTTTTTATTTTACTTCGCAGACAGATTTCCGCTCAATCAAGCGGCAAGGTAGCCTTTCGTCGTGATTTTCGTATTCAGCATCTGCACCATTCAGCTTTTGCAGGAGCACATAAGCAGCAGCGCCGCCAATTTCATAAAGCGGAATTGCCATTGTTGTAAGAGGTGGAGTAAGAAAGTCTGCTATTTCCCTGTTATCAAAGCCTGCAACTGCAATATCTTTGCCCGGAACTTTGCCAATTTCGTAAAGATAATCGTAGCAGCCAGCAGCCATAAGGTCATTAAAGCAGAAAATTGCGGTAAAATCGTTTGATTTTTCAAAAAGTTTCTGGCAGGCAAGGTATCCGTTTCCGCGGCTCCATTTTCCGGCTTCAAAAAGCTTTTTGTCAACAGGAAGTCCGGCTTCCTTCATTGCGCGTTCAAAACCAACAAGTCGGTCATGACCATGTAAATCCTGTTCTTCACCGGCAATTATTGCAATCTTTTTGTGTCC
>JAEEGI010003667.1_pt1 | contig 36446 bp, 84 predicted proteins | sample 8958751 | NCBI WGS metagenome assembly JAEEGI01 (sample SAMN16246545, study PRJNA631951) | gut metagenome | biome: gut microbiome; feature: rumen; material: KS-attached | host: Bos | place: Iran: Karaj | collected 2018-10 | reverse complement strand
GTTTCGTTGACAACTGATATCTTTCCATAGTTCTTAAAACGAAGAGCTATCACTTTCTTCGCGCAGGCGATTGCGTTTTCCGCGTCGTTCCACCTGTGAGTCATGTCTCCGACATCGTAGTAGTCCCAGTCAATGTTCTTGTCTGCTAAGTCCTTTTCAGTAAGGCGCCTGTACAGCTCTATCTTATGGAGCCCGAATATGTCCCCGACGCCGCAGCCGATTGGCTTGCCGAACGAATACACGAAGTCGTCCTTCTTGTTTCTGAGTGTCGGCCCTCTGAACTTTAGGTCGCAGTAGTAGTGCTTCGCACCAGCGCAGTATCCGACAAAGGTGGAGATCTTCACTGTGATGTCTCTGCGCGGCTTAGCGATCTCATACCCTTCAGGTGGCTCTATCTTTTCGAAGTCGTCGAAGTCTATGACAAGTGGAAATTCGTCGGACATGCATGTAAGGGGCTTGCCTTCACTTTCAGGCTGGGCATACTTGACCCTGTGACTGCACATGCAGTAAGCCTCTTTGAGGTCTATTGACTTTGGATCTATGTCAACTTTCTGCTTCATTGTCACTCATCTTCATCATCTTCGTCTTCATCATATGTCGCAAGACCGTCATACTCATCAAGACTTGCAATGCTGTCATCGCGCTCAAGATAGTCTTCACAATACTTTTTGACAACTGCTTGGATCTTAGCAGCAATCTCTTGCTTGTCTAAGCCGTCTAAGCTCTTAGAGAGCTTAATCATGTCTTTGCCAAATTCAAAGATGTCATCTTCTAAGTCACCGATGTCTTCACACATGTCTTCTCTTATGCAGTACTCTGTCATATCAAGTACCGATGGGTTGTATCTCCGGTAGTATGCAGTCTTCATAGTCTCTCTCCATTTTCTTTCATGTTTCTGTCTAAGCTTTGTCTAAGCTTTACGTCATCATTATATCAAGATCTGCTAGTGCTGTAAACTAGAAAAGTCTAAGCTTAGACTTTCTAAGATCTAGACTTGTCTAAGTTCCGCCGCTGCTCGTCAAGCAGCTGCATCCACCAAGACCTGAACTTGCACTTTAGCATGCATTTGATGCAGAAGCCACAAAGCCATGGCCAGCACAAGCAGACAATAAGCAGCCTTGACCACTTGAAGCCTGAAAACAGTTCGGAGTCAGGACCTTCCTTGAACTCTAGAAACAATGCGCAGACTAAAGCAGCAGACGACATGACGCCAATGCCTATGTACGCGACTATGTACTGGATCCATTCCATCTTAGACAGCTTCCAGAATCTTCTCCCTGCTGCTGTCAGCTACAGCCATCCACGTAGGCCGGTCAATTGTCAAGCTTTCTAGACTTGCAACGACTATCACTAGCAGCAGCAACGGCCAAAGCAAGCATATGCCAAACGCAGTGACTAGCGACAATGGCCTGACATAGTCCTTAGACAACTTTCCGCACAATGACAGCATGTAGAATATTGATGCCATGAACGCAAGGTCTAGAACCAGCCATGCAACTATGTACTGGACTTCCATCATCTGTCCAACCCTATGCTGTACTGCCATCTGCCTTTTTCTGGCACTAAGCTGCATGGCCCTCTGCCTTGAATGATGTTCTTCCTGCTGCTGTCAGCTGCCCTCATCCAGGCACTTTTGACTCCTAGATACATGAAGCATAAAGGCATAGCGACAATCAAGACTACCGGCCAGAAGAGACTTAGAATGACAGCAGACGTCTTGCTCCATCTCTCTCTAAGCATTCTAGCTGTCAAGAGCAGCGCCCCTAGAAACACAGGAACCATGCAGCCCCATGCTAGCAGCCATTGCCATACTTCTGGATTCACTGCATGCTGGCTGGCTTGGACTACGACTACTACTTTCATGCTTTGCTCTCTTTCTTTCCAAGCTTGTTGCTCCGCTTGTCTGCAGCCCGCATCCAAGGCTGACGCATCTCACCATAGGCAATTCCTACAAAGAAGAACACCAGAACTGCAGGCCATGCAGCACTTAGCATGAAGACTTTAGACCAGTTGTATGCATTCACCCAATTAACTACTTCACTAGTTTCAGCGAAGATGTACACTAAAGCTATGAAGAACATCATGCTCAGAAAAGCCTAAGCGACTACATACTGCCAAAGACAACTCATAGCTAAGACCTTAGACTTCAGCGTCTATGAAGCAGCCTTGCATTAGGCTTATAGCCAATGCAGGCTTTCTGCTCACGCGCGCCCGCGTGTAGGCTGTCTTCAAGCATCTAGACTTCATCTCGCTCATGCCGTTGCAAGAAACAAGCCGCAGAAAGCCATCTTCCTGCGGCATCTTCGGACTGCTCTTCTGGACCCGGCTCGGCCTCACTGCTCCTCTCGTGACCACTGCCTCCGCCCAGACCCGCCCAGCCCCACTCAGCGCCTAAGCCCCGCTTTTTGCTAGGCTCCTGCTTAGGCCGTCGGTTCCGCGTGTGCAGCGTCCGCAGCACGCAGCTTGAGCACCGGACTGGACGCTAAGCATTCGTTTGCGACAGCTGCAGCAGACTGGATCTTAGACACAGCTATGCCAGCTGCGACCAGCGCCTTGCTGTTGACGAAGCAGTATTTCTTAGACAGCATTCTAGAATAGATGCTGCGCTGCGGCTCAGGCCATTGCGTCCAGTCTGTGGGCATCTGGTCAGCCTTTCGGCCGAACAGTATGCCCATAGTCATCTGGTGCTGGCTAGCAGGATTCCGCTTAGCCATGAAGCTCGTCTCCATTAGCGCGGGCCTGAAGCTCCTTCAGATCAGCCTTGAGAATAGCAATCGCATCGGTGAGCTCCTGGACGCACTTGCGAAGGGAAGGACGCTTCCGAGCCTTGGCCTCTGCCTGACGCTTCTCATGAGCAGCACGAGCCTCTGCCTTCTGCTTGGCCTGCTTCTCCTTCTCTGCCTGCTGGTCATAGGACTTAGTGACCAGGTCGTTCATGATGCGGCCATAGCCAGCAGTCACACGGTCATGCTCTTCCAGGTTGCCGCGAATCTTAGACGCGAGAACCAGCTTAGCGATAGCATGCGCAATGCCGTTCTCCTTGTCCTGGATGGATGGCTTGCCGTTCTCGTCAAGATGAAGCTTGTCAAGGTCAGAGTTGACGACGGAGACCTTAGTGCCGTCTGCAAGGAACAGGATTGTAGCCAGACGAGGCTTGTCCTTCTTAGTCGTGAAGTTGAACAGGACGCGAGTGATGTCAGGGATTGCAAGGCCCTTAGTCAGCAGGTCATCAGCGATTGATGCTGCGAGTCCTGAGTCAGGTGTGTCAATTGTCAGCTTAGACATGTTCTTTTTCCTTTGTTGTTCTCTTTATGGTTATATTATATCAAGTCTAGGGTCATTGTAACCTAGCTTTTAGACTGTTGTTGGGTTCTTGGGCAGCTGGCGCTTCATGACGCAGGCATGGCAGAAGGTGTGTCCAAGGGACGCCTTCAGCTGGGCTTGGTCTGTCACGTCAACTTTTTGGCCGTCATCACGGACGTAGGCTTCCTGCCAATCGTATCCAGCGGAGTCTGAATGGACGATCTGCCCGTTAGACTTGCGCTTGTTGCCGTTCTTGACGAGGTCAATGTACTGGTCCCAAGGAAGGATCTTCTTGATGCGGCAGTTCAGCCACGCAGCAAACTTGCCGTTGTCTGTTCCACCATCATAGGACATGTACAAGTCCTTCCAGAATGGATCCTTAGAAAGCCAGCGCCATGGCTGCAGGCGGACTGCGTCTGCCATGCTGTCTTGGACAAGCTTCTGCAGCTGGTCCTTCTTCATGACAACGCCTTCATACCTATACCAGGACGGGTCTTTTCCTTTGTTCTCTTTCAGGGGTGTGTGATGCACGTACAGCAAGATGCCGACGTCCCCATCGCCTAGATCAACTGAAGTAGCTTTCAGGATAGGCGCTTCATTAAGCTTAGCTGCCATCAGGCTACCTCCTCTATTGCTTTCTGTAGGGCCTCTTGGTAGTCTTCATCGCATTCATTTGCGAGGGACAGGCTCTCAAGCGGCTGGACACGGCCTTCGTCAAGGTCTGCAAGGAACTCGTCGACCTTTTCGGTAGGCCCATACACTACCAGCTCTGTGGTGTAGATGCCAACTTCTGTCCACTTCAGGCACTGTAGGCCGTACCAGGCCATTGCAGGCACCCATGAATTGACAGCGTCTTCATCTTCCCACGTGATGGTAGCTGACTTGTTTGATGTTTCGTAGTTCATATGGAAAGGGTAGGCCGACCCACAGCAATGATGTTTGGAAATAATTAATTGGAGGGCGCTGTAGGCCGGCCGGTTTTGTTAGGCCATCAGCGCTTCGCGGATCTGGCCAAGGGTGTACTCGCTGTAAGACTTGCCAGAAGGAGACTTCTGCCACAGACCGTAGTCCTCACCACCAGCCACACGAAAGCGACGAGTGCCCATGCCAGTGCGGTTCAAGCGCTTGCAGACGCCACGCGAATGGTCAGCGTTGCGAGCAATAGTCACGCAGATGCTCTTGTCCTTGCTGTAGGCCTTCTTGGTCCCGTTCATGTTCAGCTTGTTGATGTTGTCTAGGAATGATTCAGCTTCGTAGCGGTTCATTTGTTGTTCCTTTATCTTGTTTCTATGTGATTATTATAACATGTCTAGGCCGTCTGTAAACTAGATAAGCGTCTAGAATATCTTAGAAAAAGGACAGGCTGTTCCAACAGTCATTGCACGTCCCAGACATTATCATCTCGCGCTCGTCCGGCGAAAATGTAGGCCATGCTTGCTGCACGAGAAGGTGCTGAGTTTCGTAGGCTTTCAGGCCGGCACTGTAGGCCGCTGCGTCTACAATCATGCTGTGGCGCTTGCCACAAAGCGGGCAGATACGGGTCAGTCGCAGTTTCGTTTTGTCTGGCAGTACTGTCACTTCCAACGTTCTTGTGTCAATCATTGTCGTTCTCCTTAAAGGTTAGGCTGCTGTTTTCTTTAGGCTCTATCTGGTCGGCGGGAGCTCCCATATTCCGAGCGCCTTCAGCCGTGCAGCGGGCTCCATCCGTTCGAGGTCTGCAAAGAAGGTTCGCTTCATGTTCAGGTTCTTCTCAAGCCACGCTTTCATGCAGTCGCTGTCCCAGTCCCATTCAAACGTCCAGTCCTTCGCGTTCCCGCCGCGCGTGACGATTATTGACGGATTCTTGTTAGGCTTCCTGTCGTAGATGTACAGGAAGAGGGACGCCGCTGCAACTGGGTCGCGACGACCGAACTCGTCGACTTCGCAAATTGACTCTAGCTTCTCACGCTTGAAGCCGAACCACGCATCTGTGTTCGTCAGACGGGGCGCAACCCAAATCAGGCCTTTCATCTTGGCCAGCAGCCGCTGCGGCACAGGCTCAGTAGGCTCTTTCACGATGTCGTACAGCATTGTCATCTCCTTGGCGGACCGTGTTTTTGTTAGGCTCTTACTCGTCATAGAGGAACTTGGCAAGGCGCCGCTTGACGGACTTGATCTTGCGAGCGTCGGCCCACGTCTTGTTGTCAAGCAGCAAGTCGCCGAGGTAGTTGTTCAGGCCGGCGCGCGAGAGGAACTGCATCTGCCAGCACGCAGTCGGCTGGCCACGCCGCAGGCGAGTGATGATGACGCGGAACTTGTTGCGGCGGATCTCAATCGCGTACTTGGCGTGACGGGCCAACGCGCCGCGCTTAGTCTCATCTGCAAGCGAAAGGCGGAAGCCGTCATCGTCAAGGCCGAGGAATGTGGTGCGCTCAGACTTGCACGGCGTCAGCCAGACGAGCTGGCGCAGAATGGTGAGCGTACGATCAGTGGGGGTGGGGTAGAGCTTGTTCATTGGTTTCTCCTTGGTTGGTATGGTACTATTATATCAAAGCCTGGCGTTTTGTTAACCATCAATAGCTGGTGAACATCATTCCTTCGATCGCGCGCTCGAGCGGCTTCGTTGAACCGATAAGCGCCTCATCCTCTTCGTCAAGTCCAGGACCACCGATGAGGTAGAGCAGCGCGCGCTTCAGCTCGTTGACGCGATTCGGATCGCAGCCGCGGATATTGATCTCAAACACGCCGTTCTCCGTGTCGGCGTCATTCGGCGCATTGTCGCGACCGTCAGTCTCAAGACCGATTGACGCCTCGTAGATCTGCTCGCAGGTGGCAGACAGCGATTTGCCGGCGAATTCGTTCTTTCCACCGGCGAAACTGCGTTCGGCTTCGGTCATGGCGGTGCGCGCATCAGGCGCTTCGATTCCGCTTACGTAGCAGCGATCAGCGACCTGCACGCGGTAGAGGCGGTTGGCGATGGGGGTGAGTGGGTTGAGCTGTGTCATTTTGTTTCTCCTTATTGGTTGGTACATATATATTGTAACAAAAACCTGCGTTTTGTTAACTAATATTTTCTGGATTTTTTTAGATCAGGATCCCCTAAAAGAAATCCTACCATGGCGAGGACCATGCCTCTGTATGTATTGTAACAAAGCTTGGGACTTTGTTAACTAGAAAGTGCCGCTTTTTCTGGGCAGCATGGTCAATATAAACATATTAGATTGCAGGAACGGTGACGCCCTGGGACAGTTGGCTCCCAGGGACCTGCCCATAAGTGAAAGTTCTTGCGCCCACGTAAAGCGAAAGATACATTTCACCTGTATCCAAATTGGACCCTGCCTTAGGATTGTGAGGATGGTCAGTTTACTTTCTGAAAGTAGACGCAAAGCACGAAAGTAGATTGAGCTAGTTGCGCGGCCTCAGCATTGTCAAAACTTACATTTTTAAAGACTAAATGAAAAGGCTTAGGCTCCTAAAGATGCGGTCTGTTCATGCGCAGTTAGTTGAGGATCGTGAGCGAAGGTGGTTATGGGTTACCTGATAGCTTAGGAGCCGCAACCATCTTGCATGGTTATTGTTACTAGTTGAGGACTCGCAATATGTTCGTGCAAGAATTCTGGCATACAATCAACAATAGCTTAGTTGCGAAGCCTTGACATCTTTACATTTTAATGAAAACGGGAAGCGTTTGTTGCGCATCCGCAACTAAGTCAGACTTACTTATAAGTAAAATAGACAAAGCAAGACTTCTGAAGGAGTGAAAATTAAATAAGCTGCAACCTGAGTCTAGACAAAAAGAGCGGCCCTCTTGCGAGGGCCGCTAGCGCACAAACCACAATGCGCGTTTGCTTGGGAGAACCAATCAGCTCTTGAACTCGACGATCTCGCCAAAACCGAGATTCGAGCGGCTGTTCTCTTTGGTGAGAACCCAAAGTACCGGATAGGCAGGAGCGTTTTCAGCAAGCATCCTCTCGCAGTAGCCATCAGTGAAGATCACGACTGCGTCAGGCTCAAGGTCATTCACAGCGACGTAGTCGAAGATCGGCGTAAGGCGAGTGCCGCCACCGCCATAGACATTGAACTGCTCATGCTCGAAATCAGCTGGCATGTCCTCGTCGTAGTGGTCGACGCGATTCACCTCAGTGTCGCACTGAATCACGTCGAGCGAGTAGTTGCCGAAGCTCTTGACGATGCCATCGACCTCGCTCATGAACTTCTTGATGTCGACCGCGGTCGAACCACTCGTGTCAAGACCAACAGCGATCTTCAGCATCTTGCCTTCGTGTCCAGGCAGGTAGGTGCCACTGTAAGCGAAGCGGCGGTTCGGACGATTCCAAGTAGCATCGTTCGACATGCAGCGAGTCGTGAACTGGAGGAGAATCTCTTTCCAGTCGATCTCAGGCTCAAGCAGCTCGTTGACGAGGCGCTTGAGGTGGCCAGGCAATTCACCACGCTGGCGCTCAATTGTCTGAGCAGCGGAGATCGCCGCTTCACGGATCTTCTCAACGGTGTTCTTCTCGACGTTCGGCTCGAAGTCTTCGTCGTGGCCAGACAGCTTGCCGTACTTGTCGCTCATGTTCTCATCAGTCGGCTCTTTGCTGAGGTCATCGCCTTCGTAGATGTGGCGGTCGAACTGGCCCTCAAGCTCGCCGCGCTTGTTGCCAGAAGATGTCGGCGTTCCATCAGCGTCCTGCTGATCGTCGCTGTCGCTGTTGTCGCCATCAGGCGGCATGCCGCCTTGGCCAGCGCCTTTCTGCGACGAGCTGTTGTTGTTCGAGGAATTGTACTGCTGATTTTGCTGGTTGGCAAGAAGCATCTCGTAGTACTCTTCAGCGGAACGGTTCTCAGGGAAGCCGTACTTGCTAGGCAGAAGCGCGGTGAGCGGCGGAATGAGTCCATCGTCTTTGAGCATCTGGTTCACCTCCATGTCAGTGGCGATGTTCCACAAGTCGCGATCGCGGGCGCCTTGCCGAAGGAAGTGCATCATGACGTTGTGGTAGACCTCATGCCCGAGAATGAACATGCGGTCATTTACGCTGAGCTCAGAGAGGAAAGCGATGTCGAAGAAGATGTGGCGGCCATCAGTCGCAGCCGTCGGATTTTGAGGATCGCGGGTAGGCACGAGATCCATGCTCATGGACACAGAGCCGACGAAAGGAAACTGGCGCTGAAATGCCATGCGCGTGTCGGCGAGAATCGCGGAAGCGATGCGCTTAAGGTCAGCGAGCTTCTCAGGCGTGATGTCGCGTGCGTTGGGTTTTGAGGGTGTTCTCATTGATTTCTCCTAGTGGTTTGGTACAGTACTATTATATCAAAGCCCTAAGAAAAGTTAACTAGAAAGTGCCAAGTCCTTCTGGGATCCATGGGCGGCACGGTCAATAGGAACATATTACGCGTGGGAACCGTTGATCCCTGGGAAAGTTGGAGCCTCCATAATTGAAAAAACTGCATCCCAGGAGAAATTGGGATGCAGCTTCGTGGAGTACCAATCCAACTTGCGGTATTCACCTTTACCAGAGGTGGGGTGCCGCAGTCACCCACTAGAAATCTTACTTGTCAAGCGAGAGCTTTTCGGCGAAGGCCTTAGCGTGCTTCTTCGCGAACTCCTTGTAGGAAGGCGAGGACATGATCAGCTTGATCGCTTGGAGCTTCGAGACGCGGGTGTTTCCCTGCATCGCGCATTTCACGATCATGACTGCGAAGTCAGCAGTCAGCGCATTGAGAATGCGGTACATGCCTTCGACACGCACCTTGTCATCCTTCTCGCTCTTGCCATTCCAAAGCAGGTAGTTGACCGCCGCGGCGAACGCGCACTTCTCATCGCTCTTCGTCGGAATCTCGATCTTCGTCTTGGGATTGGTGAGCATGTCCAGCACGTTGCCAAACTTCTTGGCGGTGCGATGGAACTCGATGAACTCAACGCCGACGTTAGGACCGATCAGGCCATAGACCACCTTGCGGAGGATCTCTTCGTTGCCTTCGCGATCGAACATCGCGAGCACGTTGCTGACCTTCTCCCACGAACGAGGCGACGGCCACCCCTGCTCGAGGTTTTGATTGTCCATCTTGTGGAGCAAGCCAGGACGGAACTGGATGAAGCCGGTCACCGAAGGATTGATGTCGTGCTTGACAGCCCAACCCCTCCAATCTTCAGCGTTCGGCTCAACCTCGAAGTGCATGAAGCGGTTAGCGAGGGCGGAAGACATCGTCTTGACCACGGCGCGGTCAGTCACACGGTTGCCAGCCGCGATGATGTACCATCCATCAGGCAGCTCGTAGTTCGAGTTCGAGATGCGACGGTCGAGAACCAGCTGGTAAGCAGCGACCTGAAGGTCGGCAGGCGCCGAAGTGATCTCATCGAGGAGGATGATTCCTTTGGACTTCTTGTCGCGCGGCCAAAAAGCGGGAACGTTCCACTCAGTCACATGGTCGTCGACAGAGGGGAGACCGCAGAAGTCGACGCGCTCGAGCTGAGCGAGCCGCACGTCGATGAAGCCGATGCCGAGGCGGTCGGCGATGTCCTTGACAATCGTCGACTTGCCGACGCCAGGAGCGCCGCGAAGCATGATTGCGGGAAGCGAATGAGCGAGGCTCGGATTCGCGATGAGCGTCTTAACAGACGTCTCGATGATGGCGATCGCCTCATCGGAGGAGGCGGTGTTGTGGAGGTCGATTTTGGTGGTGTCGTTCATGGTGTTTTCTCCTTATTGGTTGGTACGGTACTATTATATCAAAGCCTGAAGAAAAGTTAACCAGAAGTTTCAGGCAACTTTTCCCCTCTGGAAGGACCATTCGCAGCCTTGCCCAGAGCCGTCATTGAAGCAAGCTGCCATAGCGTCGAAGTTTACGGTGATGTCCTCACCTGCGTACTTGTCGGCCCAAGCTTCCATGTCATTGCGGATCCACGCTTTGGCTTCCTCTTCAGTGTCAACTGAAGCGCCCCACCGAGCTTTGCCATCGCAAGTTTCACCGTAGTCAACGAACATGACAATCACTTTTTCCATTGCTTTTCTCCTTTTAGTTGTTTACTGCTGGTCGCCCATCATCGCGAAGATGTTGGGCGTGCCGTCGTCGTCAGCTGGCTTCGTGAGGAAGGCGAGCTCGTCGTCAACCGCTTTCAGCTCTTCCTCATTCTTCTTGCGAGCTTCGGCCTTGAGCAGGTCGAACTTCGCATACACTTCTTTGCGGACTTTCGACAGCTCTTCGTTGCACTGCCGCTCGAGCTCGCTGAGCTTGTCGGAAAGCGAATCAGCGATGCGCTTCTTCTCTTCAGCCTTGGCGATGATCATCTCGGTCATGATCGGGTCAAGCGCTTCACCACGAAGAGCTTCAACCATCTTGGCGTCGTACCGCTTAGCGGCGCCCTTGCGGCCAATGAACAGCTCATAGATGAAGTAGATCTCAGCGATCGTCGTCATCTCCGGGCCGAAGTTGAATATGTCGTTGTTGGTGCGGCGCCAAGCGTCATGAGCGCGCTGAGCGGTAGAAGCCTTAGTCAGAATGCGAAGCACATACTGCTTCATCTCCCAGCCGATGTGCTCAAGCGCACGGGCGTCGTTCCACTTCTCAAACGCCTGAGGCTTGGTCCAGTAAGACTTGCGGTAGCGGTTGCAGACAATGACGATCTCATTGTCAGGCGCCGTGTCGACCGTGATCGCGCACATAGACGCGATCTTGAACGTCTGCTTCTTGGCGCGGTACTGCGTCTGAATGGCGGTGATGAAGTCTCCGAGCACGCGAGCGGTGTGCTCAGCGTAGAGGCCGGTGTGGATGAGGCGGATGTTGGTGTCGGTGATCATTGTTTTTCTCCTTATTGGTTGGTACGTATCTATTATATCAAAGCCTTGAAAAAAGTTAACTAGAACTTTCAGACAGCTTCTGGCGAAGATCTTCAATCTTCTGCCACAGCTCGTCCCTCACGAACTCAGGATGGCGCTTCTCCCAGTCATGCATTGGACAGACGCGGCCGCCGGCTGCGTCTACAGCGCAGCCTTTGCAGCAGGGTGTCGCAATCTCCGGCGTGCAGCCTTTGCGGATGTAGTCTTCAGCGATCAGCTCTGCAAGCTCATCAGTACAGACGCCATACTCGTCGCGCTCATCCTGAGCGACCATCTTTATGAATTCGGCTTTCGTCATGATTTCACCTCAAACTTACTTCTTCATCTTGCCATTGCGGTCGAACTTCACCCGGACAGGCGTGCCATCGCGGCCGAGCTTCCAGAACGTGATCTCAACGTCGACGTCACCATCCCACTCGGCAAGGCGCTTCGCTTCGCGCGCTTCGCGCTTGAGCTGCTTGTACGACTTGAACGCCGTTCCTGCGAGGAAGTCGTCGCCCGTGTATTTGCTCACAGCCCACAACTCCTTAGAGTCAAAGAGGTAGCATTCGGTGTCAGTCTTGTTCCACCAAGCGGTGCGGCCGGTGTCGCGCGAGCGAGTTCTGATGTAGATTTCCATTGTGGTTCTCCTGTTGGTTTGGTACAGTACTATTATATCAAAAGCCGGCAAAAAGTTAACTAGAACTTTCAGAGCTTTGCTAACGCGGCAGCAAATTGCCGTTTGACGTCGCCTTCAACTGGACCAGTCACCAACTCAAGCTCATTCTCACTAAGACTGACGAATGACTCCCATGTGGCGATACAACGGCCAGTGTACTTGTCAGTGTACTCATTTGGCGTGTCGACGATCTCGAACACGCAACTGTTGACGCACACCTTCGTGCAGGCCCTTTTGCAAGGGCAGCTATAACGAACATAGTCACCGCGCTTGAACTTGTTCTGCATAGTGGCGACCTCCACTTAGGCGATGTCGATGCTGGCGAGCAGATTCTCGTACGACTCTTTCGTGATGTCGTATGAGTCGAAGCCGACACCATTGATTCCGCGACCGTATGCAATGTCGGTCGTGATGCGGTAGAGCTCGACAAGCTTGAACTTGCCATCATCGTGTCTGAGCTCAGAGAGATTGTCGAATACGCGCCATGAATTTGGCTTCGGCGCAATAGCTTTGATGACGTCAAGCGCGAGGATTAGTTGAAGCGGCTTGCCGTCGTCAGCGTAAAAAGCGATGCCATTGTCAAGCGCCGCGCGCGGGAAATAGTTGATCTTAACGAATTTGTTCATTGGTTTCTCCTTATGGTTGGTACGTATATATTGTAACAAGACTTGAGAAAAAGTTAACCAAAAAGCGCCAACTGTTCCAGGAGTCCACGGCCTGAACGGTCAATAGGAACATATACTCCTGCCAGAACCGTTGACCCCTGGGTATCCACGTTTCCCGGGAGTCCCACATAAGTGAAAAAAGTGGCACGCGGAGAAACAACGTGCCACTTGTAGGCGTACCAAGCCTTAACTAGTCTTCGCTGTACCAGAGCAAGGTGCTAGCTTCACCTGTGAAAAATCACTTCTTGACGGCGGCTTGCGCTGCTTTGTTGACTTCCTTCTTGTAGTCTTTAAGTGCCTCTTCCTCATACTCCATCGCATATTCCATCGTGGATGTAAGGCCTTTAGCAAGCGGAGCCATAGCCTCAGACAGCGCAAAGCCAGGATCTCCATTGTCCTTCATCTCAGAAGACAGAAACTCAAGCGTCTCCTTGATGTCAATCACTTGCGCAACCGCTTTTGCAAGCTTGTCGGCCTCTTCACGCAGCCGCTTAGCAACTTCTTTGTTTGTCATCTTAAACCTCCTTAGTATTTTCTAGAATCAGCCCACAACCATGCCAAGATCCAACCAATGAAGAACATCATTCCACATACGATTGGAAGCCAGATGGGCATTGTCATGAAGATCCAGCTCTTCACAGACCAGTCTGCAATTGGCGTAGCTCCAGGCTGAAGTCCTCTTACCAGCACAATAGCTGTCGTAAGCAACCAGCCCCAAGCACCACCAAACGACACATACTTAGTCTTGCTCTTCAGATCATCTTTGCTCATGTCAACCTCTCTTATATTGTACTCACTTCATGAAGCCAATGACCTCAAGCTCCTTGTCGAACCAGTCCCACGCATTGTCAGCGTTGAAGTAGATGTTCGTTGGAGCGCCATATTTCTCGTTGAGCTCATTCATCTGCTTGCAGATCTCTTTAGCTTTAGCATCGTCCTTGAACGCAGCCCTGAACTCAGACGAGCCGGTGACTCGCCTTGTCGACCACTCATATCCGCGGAAGCTCAAGCCTTTGCAGCCGTTCTGCCACTGCCTGTCGACAATGACCGTCATCTTGAAGCTCTTGCAGATGGGATTTCCAGCAAGCATGCTGTTGCGATACACGAAACTAATCTTTCTGACTGTAAAACGCTTCATCGTCTTCTCCTTACATGTTTGAATATTGAGTCTTCTCCATGTATTCCTCGTAGTTGAGGTCCTCCATCAGCTGTTCGAGATTCGTGATCTCGAACTCATCGTCGCCAAACGAACGGCCGAACAGCTCAGCAAGCTCATTAGCGACCCACTCACGAATGTCACTCTCGAATGGAGAGACGTAGTCAGCGTCAACGTCGACATGGATCGTGTCGCCAGGCACGCAGTCTCCTACCTGCTTGGGAAACGTAACATAAGCTTCAAGCTTCATCATTTACCTCCTTGCATTCACCAATCTCACCTTTACGGACAGGACAGTCCTCATAGTAAGGACAGTTGCCACAATATTCAATCTGGTCATTAGCCATTGCAGACCTCCTTGCCAAGAACTTCGTAGTTGAGGACTTTGCCATACTCATACTCAGTCTCAAGCAAGCGAATCGCTTCAGCCTCAGACTCAGCTTTGACGGTCCTGCGCGCATCGCCCACGCCGACGCCGTCGTCAAACTCGAACTCGATGTCAAACATGTTCATTGTTTTTCTCCTTATTGGTTGGTACACATCTATTTTATCAAACGCTGGAAGAAAGTTAACTAGAACTTACTTCCACAACGAGCAGCCGACAACTTGGAACTGGTACGAGCTGCGAGACGGCAGGCCATAGCCACGATTGCGGCGCATCGCTTTTTCATAGGCCTCATCAGTCAGCTTCTCAGCGTAGAGATGCGCCTGACGAGAAGCGTCTTTCTTGCACTCATCCTCAGTGAGGCCAGTTCCCCAGAACGACTTGCGGCGGCATCCACCAGTGTTGCCGTTCATGACAGCGAAACCATATTGATGGCGAAGCATCTTTGACGTAGACATTGTCTTTCTCCTTGTTTGTTGGCAAATTGCTAGTTTGAATTAGAACATGAACTCGGCCTCAACAGCGGCGATGTACGCCTTGCCGAACGACGTGACGGTAAACTTGTGCGTATGATCGCGATCAAGCTTGATGAAGCCAGCGCCCTCAAGTCGGCGCGCCTGAAACGAAATGCTCTTCAACTTCAAAGCTTCACACAGCTCACGGCGCGTTAGGCCGCCCGCTGCATTGGCGATGAGCTTGAGCACGCACCAGTAACCGCGCGCATGGTCAGTCGGATGGCGAAAGTCAGGCTCGCCCCAACCAGGATGGCCTTTGGCATTTGCCAGCTCAATCTTGCCGAGGCACTGCTCATCTGTCATGACGCACGGTCTGAAGTATGAGCAAACCGCACGGTAGTGGTTGGCGGCTGCGATGTCGGCGATCGCGTTGAAGGTAGACGGGCGACGGTTGAACTTTTTCATTTTATTCTCCTTATTGTTTGGTACAGTACTATTATATCAAAGTCTGGCAGAAAGTTAACTAGAATTTTCTGCCAGCTTTTTGGTAGGCGGTCTCACTTGGCCCGGCGACAGGCTGCCTTCATGTCGGCGGACGTCAGCCTGAGGTCGTCCAAGATGTCGCGCCAAAACTCTAGGGCGTCAATGTCAGAGTCGAGCTCCGGAATGATAGGCCGTACGCCGCCGCCCTTTGACTTCGTCTTGACCCAAAACGCTTTGGTGTTTCCGAGACGATGAAGCGCATTGAGCTCACGCAAGGCTGGCGCAAACTTTTCCTGTAGGCCGACCAAGCGGTCCTGCAGCGTGAGCATCGTGCGCTTCAGCTTGCAGAAGCGGCGGACAAACTGCTTGGCGCGAGGGTTGATGGTAGGTTTCTTCTGGTTCATTGGTTTTCTCCTGTTGGGTTGGTAGGCTGTGTTTTTGTTAGGCGGTCACGCTGCAGGGCAGTGTGTCGCGATGACATACTCGTTGTAGCGTGCATTCACATCCGCGTTGGGGATCCAGTAGATGTAGTTGGCGTTGAAGCGTATGTCTGACTCAAGGCGCCAGAGCTCGTCGAAGCACGCGTTTTCGGTAGGGCGCTCGATGGTGAGCTTGGTCTGCGTGTTGTAGTGCAGGTTGAGGCGAATGAATTCGAGCTTCATGATTTCTCCTTTGGGGTTGGTACAGTACTATTGTATCAAGATCTGGCGAAAAGTTAACTAAAACCTTCACAGCGGAAGGTCGAACCGCTTGAGGGCGGCCTGCCAAGCAGCGGCGAAGCCAGGCATGTCAGCCACGCCCTTTTTCTCGAGGGCGCGATAAGCGACCTTGACGACGCGCTCAGGCGGAAGCGGCTTGTTGCCACCGCGCCAACGACCGTACAGGAAGACGGCTTGCGTCTTGAGCGTGAGGGCCCAGCGAATGGTGCCGTCGATCTCCGTCGCCAGATCGCGCTGGTCGCGGATGTAGTCGTCAACGTTGATTTCGGGGTGGTTCTTGCGAATCACGTTGCGGGCGAAGCGGTAGACCTCCGTCTCGCTCGAGCCGGGAGCGACCTTCGTGCGGCACCACTCGATGGTGTCATGGACGATGTGCTCGCAGTAAGCGGCGAACTGCGTCGCAGCTTCGGCGTCGGTGACCGTGTCGTCGGCCACGACGTACGCGTTGTTCGCGTAGCCGAAGCGCTTGGCGACGGGATCCCAGATGCGGGCGACCTCAGTCTCAACGACGTTCCGCTCCCAGTGGCAGAGGCCGCCGAAACCGGCGACCTGTTTCCATCCGTAGTCGCCGGTGTACGTGCGGACGTTGACGACGAAGCCGCGGCCGCGGAACTTGCGGCCGCCCGTCACCTTCACGGGGACGAAGGTGGAAGGCGTGGTGGGCGTGTGGGTGGTGTTGGTCGTGGTCATGTGGTTTTCTCCTGTTGGGTTAGTACGTATCTATTATATCAAAGACTGGCGAAAAGTTAACCGCAAAGTGCGGTGTTTTGCCGCTTAATCGGCGTTGTCATCGAAGGCGTCATCGCCCAAGCGCTCGCGCCAGTAGGCAGCTTCGCACCGAGCCATGCACTCGTCCATGGCGGCGCTAGCAGCGTCGAGCCAGTTGAGCAGCTCGTACACGGACTCGTCGTTGTCGAGGCACCAGTTGTAGACGGTAGTCATGTTGAAGTGCTGTCCGTGGGCGAAGGTGCCGTACATGCCGATCCGCTTCCAGCTGTTCGACCACCCACCCGCCTTGGGGCAGTCGTGCTCAGAACGATGGAACCAGCGGAACTTGTCGATGAACGAGTACGCCGCCAAGCGAGCGTCGAAACCGGTGAAGCCGCGGAGAGCCATAAGCTCGTCGAAGCGGGTGAAGGGGTTGGCGTTCGTGGTGTTGGTGGTCATCGTGTAATCTCCTTTAGGTTTGGTACAGTACTATTATAACAAAACCTATGAGAAAGTTAACCGCAAAGCGCCTAGCTGCATTTCACCCCTGTTCGTGGCTGGACCCTCTAGAAGAAGTCCTACCATGGGGAGGCCCGCCGCCTCTGACCTATATTGTAACAAAAATAGGAATAAAGTTAACTAAAAAAATCCGGCCTTGCGGTCGGATTCGCGTTTCTTTGCCTACGCTGAAGGACTCAGCCTTCGTCACGCAGCTTGATCGCATCGTTGAACACGGGTCCAGGCACGTGGAACGCATAGCCCCACGTGTTAGAGTTGTGCTCGTTGAACCAGTCAGCGACATACTGAGCGGCGGCGCGCGAGTAGAAACTGTCGATGTTCTTGTACTTCTCGTCGTGGCAGTCCCAATAGTCATGAGCCATCTGCTTGTTCTTCCGCCATTCGCGGTCGACCACCACGAAGCGGAAGCCGAGGTCGGCGAGCTTCCAGCCTTGGCGGCTGTACGAGTAGCACTTGACCTTGCGGACGGTGAATCGTTTCATTGTTTTCTCCATTTGGTTGGTTAAAGGTTAATCACACAGCACAGAGCTGAGAATGACGCAGTGAGGAACTTGCTTTACGATTTGCTTCATCGAATCCATGCGAGACACAGCTTCGACCACCTCCGCGATGACGCGGTCGGCGATACGATATTCGACGAGGTAATGTCTGAATTTCATGAGCGATCTCCATTAGGGGTAGTACAGTGCTATTATATCAAAAGCTGGCATTTTGTTAACTGGATTAGAACGGCCATTTCACAAACTTGAGGCCGAACATATCTACCAAAATCATCTTACGGGAGCCGGAAATCTCCTCATATGTGGAGATCTTGCCAGTGCAAAGGCTCAGAGCCGCGGAGGCGTCCGGCGCTTGGACGACGATGGAAGGCTGGTTGCGGAAAGTGACGAGGTAGTGGTTGAGTTTCATGAGTGATCTCCATTAGGTTCGGTACAATACTATTGTATCAAAATCCTTGTTAAAGTTAACCGCAAAGTGCCTAAAACTAGCCAACTGTTCCTGGGTGTCCCCGCTGGTATGGTCAATATAAACATATACACGCGCGGGAACGGTTCAGCCCTGGGACACTTGGTCCCCCATAAGTTGAAAAAAGAGGCCCCTGAGCTTACATATTGCTTAGCTCAGGGGCACATTTCCTTTAGCTAACTAAAGGACCATATCTTCACTTCGTCTCGGGAGCAGCCTCAGTGGCGGGAGCCTCAACCTTCGTCTCAGCCTTGGCCGGCTTTTGCGCAGCCGCCTTACGGACGACCGGCGCTTCCGTCTCGGTCTTGGCGCCAATAGCCTTCTTCACGGTGACAGTCTTCTTGGCGACGGGCTTCTCAGCCTTAGCCTTCGGCTTGGCAGCCGCCTTCTTCTCAGCGCGCTTCGCCTTCTTCTCCGCCTTCAGCGCCTCGAACTTGTCGATGGCAGCCTTGCGGGCGGGCTTGTACGTTTCCTTCACGTACGTGCGGTACTCGGTGTACGCAGCCGTCAGGGCATCAGCGAGCTTCTTCTTCGCCGCCTTCTTGGCGTCGCCGATCGTCTTGAGCTCGGCGAGCAGGGCCTTGTAAGCGGCCTTCAGCTCGGTCTCAGCGCGAGGGGCCTTTGCCTTAGCCGCAGTCTTCTTAGCGGCCTTCTTGGCGGGAGTCTTAGCAGCGGGTGCCTTAGCGGCGGGGGTCTTCTTCGTGGACATTTGTTGTCTCCTTGTTGTTTGTTACGTTACTATTATATCAAAAGCCGGAGAAAAGTTAACCATTATTTGATGTACGTTCGAAGCAGCTGCTCGAGCTCCTCAAACTGCGCTTGCTCAGTGCAAAGGTTGTCAATTGCGTAGTCGCAGATCTCAGAGACCTTGCTAAGCACTTCTGTGATCTTGTCTTCACGCAACTGGGCAGCGCTCTTCTTGGCGGGCTTCTTAGCGGGCTTCTTGACCAGGTAGTTCTTCTTCATCTTGAATTCTCCTTTTAGTGCCATACCTTTATGCGGACGATCTTGCGCTCTGGATACGTGCGCTTCCAAATGGACTGTGCCTCTGTGGCGTTTCGTCCAGAGACAATGGCATGCGGCAGATTGACGTCAACTGCCTTGCCGGCGCGATACCATACGATGTAGCTTTTCATTTGGTTTCTCCTTAATGTTTGGTACAGTACTATTATATCAAGTTCTAGCGAAATGTTAACCAGCAATTTTCCGCTTCCGCTTGAGGCCGAGCGCTGCGAGCGTGGTGGGCTTTCCACCGGCGATGTACTCACCTTTCTCGACGACGATGCCGTCCCAACCGGCGATGTACTTCGCTTCGCGCATCCACTTGCGAGCCTCTTTGAGGGGCACAGCCGTCGCCCAACGTGCATTCTCGGTGAGGTAGAAGTTGTCGACGTGCTTGCGCGGCTTGCGACCGCGAATCGTGATGTAGTTGATCGTCAGCCACAGACGGCGGCCCATGTCGTTGGTGAGGCGGATTTTGACGTTGGCGTTTTTCATCGTAGTTCTCCTTAATGTTCGGTACAGTACTATTATATCAAAAGAGGGCGGAAAGTTAACTAGAACTTTCCGCCGCACAAGTGACAATTCCGCTTACAACGTGATGGTTTGAACAATTTTGATCTCTTTGATTCCAGCCCGACGAAGCACATCGTAGCCCTTTTGAGTCACCGTGTACTCATATTTGCAATTGTAGTCGATGAGATCGTCATAGAGGAGATTTGCGAAAAGTGCAGATTGTTCGCCACGGGCGTCGATTTTGTTAGCATTGGGCCACCAAAGTCCGCGGATGATGTCGATCCGCTTGCAATTTGGATGCTCGGCGACGAATTTTATCACTTTCACATAAGCGCGCTCAGGTGTCGCCTTCTCGTAAGTGTAGTGCCCGCTTTGATAGGGGGAGTAGCACTTCTGATTGCGGTGGAACGAGAAGTAGCTGGTGGACGTGGGGTTGTGGTGACGCATAGTTGTTTTCTCCTTATTGTTTAGTACATACATATTATAACAAAGTCTGGAGAAAAGTTAACCGGAATTTTTCAGCGCTTTTCCTCATTCACGCGAACTTCAGCGTCCACCTGCAGAAGCACTCATCATCTCGACAGGACTTCACCTTGCTACTCGTCACTGTATGTTTGACTGAAACCTCGCCATACGGGTCATAGAGTTCCTTCTTGCCATTCACCTCTTCGGTCACGCCAACCCTAACCACAGCTACTCCATCCAGAAGGTCAGCTGGGACGCATGCCTCGATTCGCTCTGCGATTAAGTCGCATGAATCACCCTCGTCATCGTACTGCCCGAGATTCAAGACCCCATCCTCAAACCAGATGTCATTGATTCCCCAAACTGGGTCTTCAGCGCCCTTCGCCACTGGCATCACAGAGGCGAGTTGGTCTTTAAAGTCCTTGAGCGGCTGGATTAACTGCCTGTAGGTCAAGGTGATTTCATTGCCAATCTTATTCTGATTCATTTGTTTTTTCCTTTAGGTTTATTATAGTACTCAGCTCAAATCCATGTCTTCAGTCGCAAATCCTCTCAAGCGGGAAGTGTCGATTGCGTCATCTAACTTATTGATGCCATACTTAGCAAGCTCCTTTCTGAGCTTAGCTAGCGCCTTCTTCTCAAGCTTGCATACAGCCATCTTCGACATGCGGCGCTCGGCAGAAGGGAGCATGCCATTTTGGAAAGGCATGATGTAAGTTATCTCTTCATCTGTCAGCTCAACATGGTTTCGCATGTCTTCAGGCACTCGATTAGCTGCTAGCAGCTTGATGACAGAGTCTTGGCTCCATTTGTCCAAGAACTCTGGCCGCACAATCTTCTCGAGCACCTCTCGTTGGCGCTGCAAGAACTCAGTCTTCTGCATCTTCGCCATCAGCATTCTCCTTTGCAGCTGCTTCTTCCTGCAGCTCCTTCTCCGACTTGCGCACCTGCACAGCGGAGACTACGTCAATGATGATTCCATTCATCCACCATCCGCGCTTGATCTCTTCAATTGCGTCGGCCTGCGTCGAGGCAATCACCTCTTCAATATGCTCCTTCCCATAAAGCGTGTACTTGACCGCATACGTAGGACGCGGATCGGGATGCGTAGCCATATATTCCTTCCTAGCTTCGATCTTGCCGAGCTGGTCAGCGATAGTGGGAATGTAGTCAGATGAGCGTTTTGCCATTTTGTTCTCTCTCCTTAGATAAGCTTGATTTCAACGACCTCATAATGGGACATGAGGTTAGGACCAAAATCACCAACAAGCTCCTGCAGCTTGCGGTCAGCATCAGCCTTCTGGCTGAACAGCTTGCGGCACGCCATCTCATAGCGGCCTTCAAAAGTCTTGAACACAACTCCGAACATGTCTGCAATCTCCTTAGCCGATGCGCTTGACGTCAAGCACGTAGTTTCCAATGCGGCGGGCCTCGACAATACGAGCAGCATCATAGGCGCCGTTAGCCTTGACCTTCGTGTAGCGAGGGTCGCCGTAGTTGTACTGGTAGGTGACGAGGTAGGTGTTTTTCATGTGGATCTCCTTATTGGTTAGAACAATACTATTATATCAAAGTCGTGCATAAAGTTAACTAGAACTTTCAGGCAGGCAGTTGGCCATCCCAAGCGCGAATGATTGCCGACATAGACTCAACTCCAAGCTTGTATCCGTCCTCATCAGCCTCTTTCTTGTGCTCTTCGACCCAGTCAAGCGCTTCCGCCTCAAGCGGAAAGCTGATGACTGGCATGCGGAACGGTGCGCCAAAGGCAAAGCCGTACTTGTAGACAGTGTAGAACTCTGTGCGGACTGCAGCGTACTTTTTGCGTTTTGCCATGTGTCTCTCCTTAAAGCGCTGGCCGAAGCGATCGCTTCGGCCAGCATGAATCAATCAACTGAATTACGCATTCTTCTTAGCAGCCTTCTTCGCAGCGGCCTTGCGCATCGGGCGCTTCTGCGCAGCTTCGACCTCGACCTTCGTCACAGCGCGCTTTGCAGCAGTCTTCGCCTTAGTGGCGGTCTTCTTCGTCGCCTTCTTGGCGACCTTCTTGGCGCGCTTGGCCTTACGCTCACGCTTGAGCGCTTCGAACTTGGCGATCGCCGCCTTGCGCTCTTCGACGTACGTCGTCTTGCAATACTCACGATACTCAGCGTACGCAGCAGCGAGCGCAGCCTCAAGCTTCGCCTTCGCTTCAGCGCGACTAGCAGTCACAGCCTTCAGCTCAGCGAGCAGATTGGCGTAGGCGTCACGCATCGTGGTGTTCGTGTTGCGGGTGGTCTTGGCGTTGGTCGTCTTTTTCATTTGTTTTCTCCTTATTGGTTGGTTACGTTATTATTATAACAAAGTCTGGCAAAAAGTTAACCGCTAAATGCCAAAAAATGGGCCCACTCTCGTGGACCCATCTGCTTCCCATGCTTCTGGCAGCCTGTCACTTAGCAAGCTTTGGCTGAGCTGTTGGAGCAGGAGAAATTCCATTCAGCTCCTTGACAGTCAGCGTCTGGATGAGCTGCTCAAGCGCTGAGACGCCATTGCCCTTAGCTCCATCAAATCCGCCAATTGTCATCATCTGCGGCAGCTTCACTCCAGCAAGCGCGGTGCCAATAGCATTCCACTTGTACTGAGCGATCGCCTTCTGCAGATCAAGCTCTGCCTGCTGCAGCTCAGTGATGGCGCCGCTCTTCTCAATAGCTTCCTTCTTAGCATCAGCCTCTGCCTTCAGCTGCTCAGCCTTCAGCTTGACCGTCTCAAGCTTTGCAGCCTCAGTCTGCTTCTCGACTTCAGCGACTTCGCGCTGCTTCTCAGCCTCGACCTTAGCGACTTCCTTCTGACGCTCAACCTCAATGACTGCCTTCTCCTTCTCAAGACGAGCGACCTCGACCTGCTTTTGAGCAGCAATCGTTGCAAGCTCCTTCTCTCGCTCGGCTTCAGTCTTCAGCTTAGCTGTCTCAGCATCTGCCTTGCCCTTGAACTCAGCGATCTCCTTCTCATAGTTAGCCTGCGTCTTGATAGTCTCAGCCTCTAACTTCTCCTTCTCAGCTGCTGCAAGGCGCTTAGCAAGGTCTGCTTCCTTCTGCTTGTTGAACTGAGCTACTGTCTCATTGTCGTACTTAGGAAGGCCGGCACAAGTGAAGCTCACTACGTCAATTCCCTTCTCCAACAGCTCTGGATCATGGATAATAGCCTTAGCGATCTTGACCTGGAACTCTTCGAACCGCTCAACAGACTCAGACGGCGTGTACTGTGACGCTACTCGCTGGACTGCGGTCTGAAGTGATGTCTGCACAATCTTCCAGATCTTCTCATCAGATCCTTCAACAAGCTGATGCAGCTTGATGACCTGCTCATCATTAGTGCCGTCAATGCGATATCCAATCTGGCAGTTCAGAGAGGCTGTAGACTTGTTGCTGAACTGCATGACGATTGAGTCCTTGTCAACCTCATTGCAGATCTCGACACTGGCCTTAGGATAAGTCCAGATGCGAGGACACAACATTAGATACCAGCCACCTTCACGTCGGACGGTGACCTTACCATCCAATGACTGGACGACCTGGATGTTCTGCACATCATTGACATGCCATAATGTGCAGAATGCCAGAATGCCAAGCACTACTAGCACCACTGCTCCAATTCCAAAGCCAATAAGCTTCTTGTTCACTGGCTTCTCCTCCTCTTCGAACGTATTCCTGTACATTTTCATTTTCCTTACTTGTTGTTTGACTTGTTGTCTTTCTTCTCTGCCACAGCCTTCCGCTTAGAAGGGCGCGGCAAATCTCGCAAAAGCATTCGATGCTTGCTTGAACGGTTCTTGATGCCTGGACCATGATCACCTGGGATTCGTACCATCTTCATTCTCCTTAGACTCATTAAGCAGCTTTCTGTTGTCCGAAGTGGGCTTGCTGCTTGAAACACACTTCGAAAGTATTGCCTTAAGGCCTTGCCATATCACACAAGTGGTGAAGCACACAAACCCCGCCGCTAGAATGAACAGCACTAGAAAAACTAACGCTCGCACTACCATGTCATTTGTCCTTGTTGTTTATACAAGACATATTATATCATGTCTGGAATGCTAGTAAACCGACATCAGTCATTGATGTCGGCTTCGATTTCGTCAACAGCTTTCTTGGCGCCGTCATACACCTCTTTGTCAAGAGGCTGCACACGCAGCTGGACAAGCTGGATGCGGTTTGCGATCTTCAGCTGCTTAGCGATCTCTTCAAGCGCGCGGATTCCGCGACAAAGCTGCTCCTGTTCCCATGCACTCATGCTTCACCTCACAAAACGGATTTCAACATACGTCTCAGACCAGTCATCGCCTGTGTCTTCGTCAGTTCCAACCTTCGTCTCAACGACAAATGACGGATAAGCGCCGTCCTTGCCACAGACACGGATCTTGTCGCCATGAACTGCTTGGATCTTCTGCAGCTCTTCAATCAGCAATTTGATTGCCATTTGTTTCTCCTTATTTAGTGATTTCGTAGTGCGCCCAAGGGCAAGATTCCATGAGCTGACGATTATATTCACTCATGACCGCTTCAGCCTCTTCACGGGTGTCATATCCCTTCGGGAAGATTTTTTTAACAAGGCGATTGCTGTAGTAGTCGTGACTGACCCACTGACCGATACGATACTTCAGCGCTGACTCGGGCGTGCGCTCGTAATTGAAACGGTAGTCCATACGCCTAGGCGTGTCTTTCTGGACGAAATATACGAGGTGCGCTTTCTTCAGTTTGACGATTTCCATTGTTTCTCCTTCAAGTTTAGTACAGCACTATTATATCAAAATCCAGCGAAAAGTTAACCACGATTTTCAAGCGGAAGTGTCGTAATCTCCCACAGCTCGTACTCGTCGCCGTTCAGCGTCTTGAGCAGCAGGACCGTGTGGGGACGGTCGAGCTCCAGAATGTCCAATGAATCGAGGACGCCGAGGTTGCCGAACATGCCGCGCCAATTCTGGATCGCGAACGCAACGTCATGGCCGAGCTTCTCGAATGAGGGAATTGGCTTGACGTAGTCGAACTGGCGCATGCCGTCGTTGAACTGCGTAACGTGGAGAGCGAGGGTAGTGGTAGTCATGAGTTTTTCTCCTTCAGGTTTAGTACAGTACTATTATATCAAGTTCTGGCAAAAAGTTAACCGAAAAGTGCGGTCAAATGAGACCGCACTTTTTGAGCAATTTACGGCCCTTGGCAGAGATTTTGTAAGCTATGCGAGAGATGGGCTTGTTAGTTTTAGGTGAAATTTCGTAGAATTTGTCAATTAGGCCAGATTCCCAAAGGTTGAATAAGTTGTGAGAGATAGAGCAATTGTTAATTTTGGTCAAAGTTGCAATTTCCTTCACGCCGCGATGAGTATTGCAAGTTTTGAGGATGATGACCCATTGGGAAGTGGGGTTGATCTTGGTTGGGATCTTCCAAGGTGGGGTCTCACGGCCCATAGGGGAGGTCCATTCGAAGGGTCCAGCGTTGAGGTATTTCATTTGTTTTCTCCTTATTGGTTAGTACATACATATTATAACAAAGCTTACAGAGAAGTTAACTGAAAAGCGCCTTTAATATGCACTTTTCCTGGCTGACTCAGGACTGATCCATCTATATAGACTATTCACTAGTCGGAACCATTGATCCCTGGGACACTTGGCTCCAAAAATAGCCCTTATAAGTGACAAATAGGTCTGCTTATGAATAGGTTTTGCCATCTCCAGGGAGCACCGAGATGATCTTAGCCCCGAGCTTGGCTGCCAGACGGCGGCATGCAGGACATGGATCGATTGGCAGGATGTTGCCATTTGCCCCAACGCGGCATATCACAATCGTCTTGACATGGCCACCATACCTGTTGAAGAGCCTTCGTTCAGCATGCAGCGCGGTGCCAGCACGGCCAAGCGGGACTTTGCAAAGCACGTCAAATGTGCTATGGCTGTTTGTCACATGGCCAAGCACGTCGCCATGTTTGTCAAATGCGATGGCTGATATCTTGTACGTGCAAGGGCTGCGAGACGCTTTTGCTCGCAGCAGCTTGAGTATGTAGTCAGGTATGTCAGATCTCTTTCTCAATCGCGGATTCCGTATGCGTCAATTATCTTGTTGATGGTGTCAGACAGTGTCTGGTAGACTAAGTCACGGTCAATGTCAAAAGGCAAGACGCCAAACCTATAAGAAGCGCCTTTCAGCCACATGTTCATCATGAAGTCAGCTGTCAGCTTGTAGGCGTTTTGAATTCCCCAACCGGTGCCAATAGAGTCTTTGACATAGCAGTAAGCAAGCTGGTCAAGATCGATCGGATTGCTGCTGAGCTCGTCAAGCGACTCGATGTCAAAGATAGCGTCATTTCCCTTTTCAGCTTTTGCTTTCTGGCACAAGTGCTCTAAGTACGCAGCGATGTATTCAGCATTCCATTTAGGCAAGCCTGCTGCAAGAACAGCAGTCTTCTCATCAGTCTGGAACCAGGTTCCATAGCTGTTAGGCTTGGCCGTCTTCTTGACGACATTCCACTTGCCATCGTCAGCTTCAGCTCTGTAGAACACAACAGTCTTGTTCATCTCAGCTCCAATTCCTCTGGTCGTTCAAGAACCGACGAGACTTCTGCTTGCGCTTCTTGTCGACGATTATTCGTGAGGCAGTCTTGATCTGCGGCACGAATCTGTGCTTGCGAATGTCCATTGTTTCTCCTGTCAGTTAAGTACAGATATATTATATCAAGTGTTTTCAAAATGTTAACTGCAAAAAATAAAAAGACACGGCGCCCAGGAGAATGGGGCGCCGTGCCAGTGTACTAACCTCTGACTTTTTCTAGGCAAGTCAGTTGCCTATAACAATCTTTCTGGCCTGCTTTGCAGTCTCAGCGGCAATGCATTTTCCAGCATATTCACCAAGCAGCTTCACTGTCTCAGGCTCTTCTTTGAGGACATCATCAAACATCAACTTTGGCAGCTGCTTCATCACGAGGCCCATGTCTTTGGGCCGCAGCTCAGCAGGAAGCTTGCCTTCATCAATCAGCTTGAGAATGATCTTTCTTGCACGAGCCTCAGTCACCACGGTAGCTGCCAGCTCAGCAGCTTTCTGCTTCTCAGCTTCTTTGGCAGGGTCAACAGGCTTAGGAGCTTTGTTGGAATGCTGCGCCTCTTTGAACTTTTCATCTACGATCTTGACGTAGACAGGACCGCGAACATCGTCTTTGTAGAGCTTCGACTGGTTCTTAATGACCACTCCCTCTTGCTGAGGGCCATAAGCTTTAGACTTGCCAATGAACGAGCGGCAGTGGTCCCAACTAATGAACGGCCCATAGTAGAGCTCTTCAACATACTCAAGACCAAACTGCATGCAGAAAGCTTTGACCGCGTCTTGGCACCAGTACTGGTTCATGGACTTGTCAAAGATGTCGTAGATGCGCCACTTGTTGTACCAGTCTTTGTTGTACTGGACCGTGTGGCTGACGCACCACTCACCGAAGATGATGAGATTCTGCTTCTTGCTCATCTCAGCCCAAGGGATCTTCGGCTCAACCTCAGTCTTGATGTAGTCGTAGAATCCGCGAAGGGCGCCGGGCGAATCAAGCAAGTTAGTGCGAGAGAATATCTCAAGCTTTCCAGTCGTCTCGTCCCAAGCGATTGAAGCATTGGCTCCATCAATCTTAGTCGTGATGCTGATGATGTCGCCAACTTCAAAAGCCATCGTGTTGCGTGGACGGACGGCGTCAGTGCCATCTGCCTTCTTGCCAATCACAAGGTCAGTCTCGCGAATGTAGTCGATGTCAATGAACTTGTGCTGCACAGCCTCAAGCTCGGTTGCTGCGAAGCTGTAGATGCGCTCACCAATCTTGACATGCACATACCACTGCATCCGCGACTCAAGACCTCTAGCATAGAGGTCTTTGATCTCGGTCTTGTCTACAGCTGCATCATAGATCAAGTCATCTACTGCGACAGCGATCTTATGCACACGACCGCGCTTGCCGTAGAATGAGCTCTGCTTGTTGATGACCTTGACTTCGGTCGCTACATTGAAATTCGGACGCTTCATTGTTTTCTCCTTCAAGTTTAGTACAGTACTATTATATCAAAAGCTAGAGAAAAGTTAACAATCTCTTGCTGTCAAGCAAACTTCAGCGTCCACTTGCAGAACCAATCATCGTCCCGACAGGGCTTCACCACGCTGCTCTTCACAATGCGTGTAGACGCTGGCTTTCCATCCGCATCAAATATCTGCCCCTTGGCGGCACCATATCCAGCAACACCAATCTTCACAGTGGCGGGCTTGTCCAGCATCTCCTCCGGAAGGCACTTCTCAATGTCACGCACAATCAAGTCAACGGTATATCCCTCGTCATCGTGCTGCCCAAGATAGAGAACGCCGTCATTGAACCAGATGTACTGGATTCCCCAGCAAGAGGCTTCAGCGCCCCTTGCACTTGGCATCACGGAGGCGTATTGATCGCCAAAGTCCTTGAGAGACTGGATTAGCTGCCTGAAGGTCAAGGCAGTGTTCTTGTCAATCTTGTTCTGATTCATTTGTTTTTCCTTATTGGTTGGTGTATAAAGATCTTTCAGCAATTCGAGATAGTAGAGGAGAGACAGCTTCTGCTTGTTCTTATGCTTGATTTCATGGGAGCTTGGCTCACCATACTTGTCAGCATAGTTCTTTGACAGCTTCAAGTCAGTTCTCAGTCGAGAGATCAGCTTGTCAAGTGGAATGACTTCGTCAATGATGTCTTCAGACATTTCAAATCCTCAATCTAAGTTTTTTGTTGTCAAATGGAATTACTCCATGCTCCATGTCAAGAGCAGTGAAATGGATGTCAGACAGACGCTTGTACTCTTTGTCTAGAGCTTCAATCTGCTGTTCGAGCTTGCGGCGTTCTGCCTTGATTTCAACCATCTGCTTTTCAGCTCGGCATGCAGTTGATGCGCACTTCTCAAGCTGTTTGAACGTAAGCATCTTATTTCTCCTGTAGGTTTAGTACAGTAATATTATAACAAAGCCTATAAGAAAGTTAACTAATATGTTTACGGTCGCCGCCAGCTACGTTCACTTGTGTGATGTTGTGGATGTACACATGCGGATAGAGCACCGCTTTCTTGGCAAATTCTGCACTAGCTTCAGACTTGTCCGTCGCAATGACAAATGCCTCTCGCATCCACTTAGGGTCAATGTCAAACGAGACTATATGCATGTCAGCGTCTATTGACGCGCAATTGCAGTACTCAATCTTGAACACATGCTGCGGCGGCTTCTTCTTGAACATTCCAAACATCTCAATTCTCCCAAATAGGATTTGGCTCATGGCACCGCATCCTGACCATTATTTCGTCACCTTCTTGGTAGTTGTCGTCATCAATGCGGCGGATCTCGTCGCAATCGTACTTAGCGTATTGCTCTTCAGCCTCTTCAATCGTGTTGCAGAGAGCTACAGGCACACTGTTCTTTATCACTTGCCATCTTGCCATTGTCATTTTCTCCTTCAACCAATTTCGAGCACACGCTTCACTTCAATGTGCGTCTTTCCGTTAGGCACAAACTTCCGCTTGTAGTAAGGAGTCTTCATCGCAACTTCCTTCTTCACCTTGAACCAATCTTCACGAGGATGCATAGCGACTTCGCAAGGGCGCTTCACATACCACTGGCCATCCATGATCTTGCGGCGGTCAATTCGAGGTGTGACCTTTGTGACATGCTCTTGTCCTTCTTGTCCTTCAACAAGGAAGGTCACCTCTTCATCCGCGGCAAACGTGGTAGCGATGAGGTCGATGAGCTCTTTTGCTGTCATTTGTTTTTCTCCTTCAGGTTTAGTACAGTACTATTATAACAAAGCCTAGAAGAAAGTTAACTAAAAAGAAACGGCCGCATATTGCTGCGGCCGTCTTGCTCCTCTATTGCGAGGGGCTTGCTCGTCACTTCACATATTTTGCTTGCTTGAATGCGCGCATCAAGTTAGCGTCATTGACGAAATGCTCTACTGCTTCTGCTTTGGTCTCATCGACTTGCAATAGGTCTCCAGCTTCGAGATGCTGCTTCACAACTTCTTGGTAGAGGCCTCTTGCTCCTTCAATGAAGGAAACTGCTTTGCTAAGGAACTTCTTGAACTCCTCGCTCTTGAACAGCTCATCCTTCTCTTCAGGAGAGACTTCAGCTTCTTTGCTGCCAACTATCTCAGCGTCCCACAACTTCTTGCCATTGATGAAGCTGACATAGTACTCAGTGTCTGAGTCAAGGTCCTTCAAGTTCACGCTGGCAAGACGGTAGTAAGACGTCTCAATGTCTCCAGCTAAGCTCTTCTCTACCATCTTCTTGGAAGCTTCATTCCAAGCAGACGCTACTGCTCCTATCTTCGTCCAGCAGGCATTGGCTGGAGTCGTGAAGCCAAAGCATGCAACATTTGTTATGTCTAAGTTCATGTTGCTATTTACTTTGCCTTGGCCTTAGCTGTCTTCCTGGCACGGCGCTTCCGCTTAATGATCGGCTTGCCTTCAGCATCATACTCGACCGTGCTTGTCGGGGCATTGTAGAAGGCTTCAGCATCAGGCTTAGGCAAGACATGGAGCCCGTTGTCCGTGATCTTGTAGGACTTCCAGCTGAACATCTTGCAGATGTCCTCATACGTAGCGGTCCGCGTCTCTGACGTGTTTGCTGAGAGCATGCATTCAGCGATGATCTTCCTGTTGGCGTAGTCGTACTTCGCCCACATCACCTGCCATGCCTTGTTCTTGCAGAACTTGTCTACCATCGCCTGCACGGGCCAATCTTCAACATTCATCAACATTGCTTGTTCCTTTTCTTTAGGTGGTCAACTTAAGGGGCGATCAGCTTGGCGAGCTCATCCTTCGTAGCTTCACGGGTGATGCGGCCATTGGCATCCCGCTTCGTGTTCAGCTTCGCAAGGTCGCTCTGGTCAATGTTCCGGTTCTGCTTCCAGTAGTCTGAGTCAGGGTCCATCCAAGACTTGCCTGCATCCCAGTTCTTGTCAATGACCGTGTAGCGTTCATTTGGATCAATCATCTTTTTTCTCCTTGGTTAGTTTTCTTTGATGACAAGCTGCGTCTCGTCGAATGAGCGGAACGCCTTCTTGTCTAAGTCGTAGTAGAAGATCGTTGTGTCAGGAAGCTCCTTTGCCGGCTTGTCGTCGCCATCTTCAAGGATGTCTAGCGCCAAGACCGTGAATTTGCCAAGCTCCGTCAGCTTCTCGCATATTATCTCATCCACCTCGCCTGGATCCTTGCCTTCAAGCTCGGCGAGGGGAATGTGAAGCGTCTTGTGCGTGAACAGCTTTGGAATCGTCTGGCCCTTGGCTTCCTCTTCATGGGTGTCCCATACGATGTTGGCGATCTTGAACTTGCGGGTAGGAACCTTCTCAGGCATGAGCGCCTCACACAAAGTTCCACGAGCAGGACGCGGCTGTCCGTCCTTCTTGATGTAGGTGAATGTCGCCTCTCCAGCGCGGAGCTCAGCCTTCAGCTTGGCTGCAGCCGCTTTCAGCTTTTTCAGTGTTTCGTTTTCCATGATTTTCCTTTCAATTGCATCCATTTCTGATGATCGCGGCCGCCAAGTCGGGGTCTGACGAAGTGTCGACGCTGCATGTGGTGTAGCCGATGTTGTACATCAACCGTTCAAGCTCGAACAGCTCGCGAGCTGACATGATGACATTGCCATTGACAAGGGCCTCCCACTTGTGGGTGTCGACATTGTAGCGGGCGACGTATTCGCGGGTCTTGTAGCTTCCGTAGCGGATCTTCACAATCATTCCTTTCAAGTTAGCACACATCTATTATATCATAGACCTGCGTTTTGTTAACCAGAAAAATCACTTTGTCTTGTCGCCATTGACAAGATGCCAGAGCGCAATCAGCTGGACAAGAATCACGATGTTGACGCCGTACGGAATGTAGTGAGCAGACAGACCGAGAACAGCGAGCAGGCCAATGAACTTGAGTATCTTCACAAACATGGTTTTCTCCTTACTTCATGATGAGATAGGTGCCAGTGACGCCACCAGCGATGGCAGTCAGAAGCATGTACTTAGTGATGAGGCAGAGGCCGAGAAGCGTGAGTCCGGTGCAGCCGATGCAAAGACATGCGGCCTTGGCGATGGTGAGGATGACGTTCGTGTTTTTGGCATTCTTGCTCATTGTTATCTCCTTGATGTTCAGTACATAGATATTATATCAAAGTCCGAGACAATGTTAACCAGAAAGTTTGCATTGCTCGGACTTTTGCCAACAGCGATCGCTGTCAGTCATCGTAGCCATCAACTACACGGACCGAGACATCCGCACCAGGCGCACGCCAGATAGCGTCATCTACCTTGACCTCCGACTTGAAGAAGGCGATCGTGTCAAGGATGAACTTGCCAAAGTCTGCACGGTCGATAGTGATGATGACCGTCGTGTCGTATTCGTCCTCGTCATCGGCCCACGTGATGCCGTCAAACTTGGCGATGTACTCGCCAAAGCGGCGGTCGAGCTTGTCCTTTGCGTCAGAAAGGACGTCTGAAAATGCAATCTTGATCTTTTCCATTGGTTTTCTCCTTTGATTAAGCGACGACGCACATGGCGAGGACGACGATGGCGACCGCAATCAGAGGGACGGCGGCAAGAACGAGTGGCATGAGGCAGATCATTTGTTTTCTCCTTAATGGTTGGTACATGTATATTGTAACAAAACCATCAAAGAAGTTAACCGCAAAATACATCAAAAAGATGGGTCACGGTAGTTTGAGCAGTAGCCCCAGCACAAATAGACCTTGCGGCTGGTCCGCTTCAAGGTTCCTTTGTCCCATTCATACCACTTCCCTCTGAACAGCTGGATCACGAGCTCTGGCTCATGGCCCGGCTCGAAGGGATCTGTCACCTCATGGCCATCCGTCCAGCTGTGCTCAAAGTGGCTGTCAGGCGCATAGAGCCCGATCATCTTCTTTTCAGGATCAACAGCGCATACGTAGTAGCCGTAGCTGTCTGACCCAACATGCTTGGTCGCGCCAAGTCCTGGGTACGCTGCCAGCAACAGCTGGTTTGGAGTTGCTTTGCTCCAGTCGATAGCTTCCATTTTACTGCTCCTTATCCATTGTAAGCCAATGCCGCGTGTACACGTGGCTCACTTCTAGCCATGTGACAGCGTACTCCATGCCAGAGTTGCGGCGAGCAAGCAGTCTTGCCATAGCCATGGCTCTTCGCTTAGAGAAGAAGCATGGCTTCCATAGCTCGAATATGCCGGCCCATTGCTTCCATTTCTCTGTACCAACCTTCCGCTTCAAGACGAGGTACATCATAGCTCCAAAAGGCTTGAACTCACGGGTCTGAGTAGTCTCAGTGTAATGTCTGCCTTTAGTCAATGTACGGAAATGCATGTCACTTCTCCTTGCTCTCTTCGGCCATTGACAGCCGTGTCGGAATGACAAAATTCTGGTTGCACTTGTCGCAGCACACCGCTGCTGGACCAGTGTAAAGGGGCCATGGACTGTTTCCATAGCCGTCAATCTCTTTTCCACAAATGCAGCATGTCAGCTTCATCTTGTCCATGTCTTTCTCTCCTCAGTTAGCTTCAATCATGACAGCCGACTCGACTTTGTCATAGCCAAGACCCTTGACCTTAGCGCATGCAGCATTTACCGCCTGCACGCATGTCTCAGCCATCACTTCCAGCACCTTGCGGAAGTTCATAGCCTCATTGATCAGGCAGACGCGATACTTATTCATGCCATCTCTCCTTGCATCAGACTCGATTCATGGCGTCCGTAGCTTGCCACGACATGGCAAGGTATGGCTCAATCTCAACTTTGACATTGCACAGACGCTCAATAGCGCAGCCCAACCTGATAGCTGCGTCGCCATGGACGCCTGCTTCGCGAGCAATGTCCCAGATCTCCGCAAGCGCCTTGAGGCCAAGGAGCTGCAGCTCCTCTTTGCGGGTGGGCATAGAACGGACTTCATCGATCAGTGGCATTGTTTTTCTCCTTGATGGTTGGTACATAGATATTATATCAAAGTCCTTGCAGAAGTTAACCACAAAGTTCTTCTTGACCGTCACCTAATCTCTTTGTTCAGCTGCTCATCCTCTACCTGCCAGCAGTCCTTGCAGATGGGGTACCCGTCTTTGTCCCATTCACGGGTCTCTTCAGTCAGCGGCTTGCCGCACTTGATGCATGTCAGTAGCTTAGTCATGTCAGTTCCTTTCAGTCATTAGGCACGGCCTTCACGCCAGCTTTGTCGCACAGATACAAGTAGCGAGCGTACTGCTTGTCAGACAGTGGAGCTACGGTCAAGCATGAAGCGAGGATCTCATATTCACGAGCATCTTCAGCGCCAAGCATCTTGACCTGCTTGGCTGAGAGGTGATAGATGATTGGATGTTTCATAGTGTCAGTCTCCTTCTTTCTAGCGTCCAACAATGATAGTTCCAATGCCGAGCGCGAGGAGCGTCAGCACCCACATGAGGACGAGCGTCATAATCATCTGTTCCATAGTTTTTCTCCTTTATAGTTGGTACACTCCTATTATATCAAAGCCCTGAAGTTTGTTAACCAAAAAAGAATCAGCGGACCGTTGATCAGACGATCCGCTTCATCCATTGGCATCCACCTTCGCGCTCAGCTGCTGCGCTCAGCTTCAGCCAACACGCATCTTCAACAGCAGTCCAGCCATCCATGTTGGATTCGAACCAACCTTCCCGACCTGCAACAGCCGGTGTCCTGACCACTAGACGAATGGCGGTCTGGACCGCTGCTTGCTGGACGGGACTCGAACCCGCATTCCCACTGCCGTGGTTTCCTGCCAATTGGAAGACCAGCTCGACGCGTGCCATCAAAAGCCTTCGACTGAGGAGGAGTTGAACCATCCGCAACCAAGTTTTCTGCTTGGCGACCTAACCGCTAGTCGATCAGCCACATCAGCTCTTGACATTACATATTGTAACAAAAGCTGGAGCAATGTTAACTACAAAGTGCAGTGCTGCCCACGCGCGCATCTATTTAGACAATGCACTGCGCAGCACCTTTCTAGTTAACTTTCAGTCAAGCTTTGTTATAATATGAATGTACCAAACAATTAGGAGAACAACAATGATCGACCCAACCCACATCATCATCCGCCTTCTCGCTGGCTACGTGTTCTGCGGCACGCTCATGGGAATTGCCGCTTATGTCTGCTGGAAACTCACCAAGTAAGGAGAAAACTACATGAAGACGTTCATCATTGACTGGACCATCAAGACCCGCAATGGACAGTGGCGTGACTCTCGGCGAGAGGTCACAACTGACAACCTCGAGCAGACGCTCATTGACTTGAAGCTCTGCACCCATGGGATTCTTGGCTCTGGCTACTACAAAGGCCAGTTCCGTTCTGCCACAGAGGTAGCTCACACGGAAGCGTTCTGCTACAAGTACCGGAACGTCATTGGCGGAGACTACTACTTCATCGGGCGTGATGGAGCCTTAGCCAAGGGCACAGTCAAATGGGATGCGTGGTACGACTACAAGCTTAAGGGATGGCTCCGCTAAATACCAATAATTTTGGTTAACTTCTCTATCTGTTTTGTTATAATATCAATGTACCAAACAAATAGGAGAAAAACAGATGAACACCACCCTCATCACAATCATCACGCTCGTCGTTCTGACCACCGTCGTCGGCCTCATCTCTACCTACTGCGAACGCGGCGCTGCTGACAACGAGCACTACAGCAACATCTAAAGCAAAGGAGATTGTAATGGAAATTCTGAAGACCATCCTCGTCTGGACCGCCCTTGTCGGTTGGGCTGCTGTTGCCGGAACACTCATCATCGCCGTCATCATGATCGGCCGCCGTTAAGGAGAGACAACTATGCCTACTACAACTGTTGAACGAACTTGTCCTTGGTGTGGCAAGACTTACACCAAGACCTTTGACACTGCCAAGCTGAACGCTGGCATTGAAGCTTACACGAACTGCGCCCTCTTGCAAGACGCTTTCCCTGAGCCTGACTTCACCGCTTCTGACCGCGAGTTCCTGTATACTGGCATATGTGATGAATGTTGGAAGAAGCTGTCTTCATCTTGCGATGAGCTGATCTGACATATCTAGAATCAATCTTAGATACACCAATAGTTAGCAGATAGTACTAATATCTATGCATGTCGGATGAATCTAAGATGACCTGGCAGCTGCCTGGAGATGAGCATATAGCCAGCTATGCTATGCACTTTGGCCACCTGCCCTGCTTCTAAGAGCAAGCCTGCCCTAGCCTTTGACTAGCAGCCAGCTAGACCGAGCTATACCTGGCACCTAGCCATGGGACAGCCCTTGCCCTAGCTCATGGTGACAGCTGGACCGGCCCTGCAAGGAGCTAGCTTGAGCTAGTCCCGGGGCTAATGACTTTGGCTAACCCAGGAAGCCTGCCCCTGGGGACAGTCCATGGACTAGCCTGGCTGACTTTGACCGGCGCTTAACACGGGGACTACCTGGCTCCCCGGGACCAGTACCCCGGGGACAGCTCCCCGGGACTGTTCCCGCGCCTTTACACGGGGAGCCAGCCCTGGCCCCGAGACCCGTCAAAGTCTGGGGGGTTGGGCGCTTGGGCTGGTAGTTGAGGAGCCAGTCAAGGGCTGCGTTCAAGACGCATTGTATATAAGATGCGCGATGCTTAGACATGTTCTAGATGTTGGTG
>JAEEGI010003666.1_pt1 | contig 36447 bp, 28 predicted proteins | sample 8958751 | NCBI WGS metagenome assembly JAEEGI01 (sample SAMN16246545, study PRJNA631951) | gut metagenome | biome: gut microbiome; feature: rumen; material: KS-attached | host: Bos | place: Iran: Karaj | collected 2018-10 | reverse complement strand
GGCAAGTAACAACCTCGCGCCGCTGGCAGGCCACTTTATACGCACTTGTGCGTGGCTAGTAGTATTAGGGCTATGCCCGAAAATGAAAAACCACCCGCTAGGCGGGTGGATCATTATTGTCTGAACCTGTCAGGACCGGGCGTTACACCCCCGCTTTGGCGGCGCGCACCGTTTCCGCATCCGTGGCGCTGTGCGAGGCGGTATAGCCCGGCAGCGGCAGGATCTTCTCGTGGACCGCGTCGATGATCCAGGACGGCTGCGGGAAGAAGAATTCGTCGAATTCGAAGGGCGGCGTGATCCAGTTCTTCGCGCCGACGACCACGGGCGGGGCGTCCAGATGGTCGAAGCAGAGCGAGGTCAGATGCTCCGCGACGTCGTGCAGGAAGCTGCCGCGCTCGCAGGCATCGGAGACCAGGACGACGCGGCCGGTCTTCCTGACGGAGGCGATCAGTTCGGTGTAATCCAACGGCACCAGGCTTGGCAGATTGATGACCTCGCAGGAGAGGCCGAAGTCCTTTTCCAGCGTATCGGCGGCGGTCAGGGCCCGGTAGAGCGCGGCGCCGACGGTGATGATGGTCAGATCTTTGCCGCTGCGGACCTTGTTGACGGCGCCGAAGGGGATCTCGTAGGCTTCCTTCGGGACGCCGCCTTCATGGAAGCGCTCGCCCATGTCGTAGATGCGCTGGCTCTCGAAGAAGACCACGGGATCGGTGCCGTTCAAGGCGGCCTGCATCAGGCCCTTCGCCTCCCAGGGCGTGGCCGGGAAGGCGACCTTCAGGCCCGGGATATGCGTGCAGAGCGCTGTCCAGTCCTGCGAATGCTGGGCGCCGTACTTGCTGCCGACGGAGACCCGGAGGATCACGGGCATCTTCAGGATGCCGGCCGACATGGCCTGCCACTTGGAGAGCTGGTTAAAGATCTCGTCGCCGGCGCGGCCGATAAAGTCCGCGTACATCAGCTCTACGACCGCGCGGCCGCCGCACATGCCGTAGCCGACGGCGGAGCCGACGATCGCGGCCTCGGAGATCGGCGCGTTGAAGAGCCGGCTGTGCGGCAGCACGTCCGTCAGACCCCGGTAAACGGCGAAGGCGCCGCCCCAGTCGCGCACGTCCTCTCCGTAGGAGATGAGGCTCGAATCCTCGTAGTATTTATCCAGCAGCGGCTCAAACACCGCGTCGCGGATATTGAACTGCTTCATCTTGCTGACTTCTTTGCCGTTTTCGTCTTTCCAGAAGCGGCTCTTTCCCGCGATCTGGCTCACGCGCGAGCAGCTTTCCTTCGGCCCCGTCACCTCGCTCTGTTCCGTTCCGAAGGAGGCCACCTTCTGATTGGAGAACATCAGGCGTTCGACGTAATGCGGGTCCGCCTTGAAATCCGCATACGGAGAAACGGCAGGATCCGAAGCGTGGCGGCAGATGCGCGTCATGAGACCAGAGATCTCCGCCAGCTTGTCCGTGAACCAGCCATCCGGTGCGATGCCGGCCTCGACCAGCTTCTGACGGTAGGTGACGATCGGATCCACGGCGCGCCAGGCTTCGATCTCTTCCTTGCTGCGGTAGGCGTTCTGGTCGGAGGTGGAGTGACCCAGCAGGCGGTAGGTGACGGTATCCAGCAGCACCGGCCCTCCGTTATTGCGCAGGATCTCAAGCTTGCGGCGCATCGCGTCGATGACGGCCAGCGGATCGTGTCCGTAGATGCGCTCCGCGTGCATCTGGTCCGGTGTGATGCCGGCGCCGATGCGAGCGAGAAGATCAAAAGCCATGGTCTCGCCGCGGGTCTGTCCGCCCATGCCGTAGCTGTTGTTGAAGATGTTGAAGAGGATCGGCAGGCCGCCTTTCTTGTCACCCTCCCACAGCGTGCGGAACTGGTCCATGGCGGCAAAGTTCAGGGATTCCCAGACCGGGCCGCAGCCGAGCGAGCCGTCGCCGATGTTGCAGACCACGATGCCGTCCTTATGATTGCACTTCTTGTACAGTGCGGCGCCCGTCGCGATGGGCGCGCTCCCGCCCACGATCGCATTGTTCGGATAGACGCCGAAGGGCAGGAAGAAGGCGTGCATGGAACCGCCCATGCCGTGGTGGAAGCCGGTCTCCCGTGCGAAGATTTCCGAAAGCGTGCCGTAAAGCACGAAGCGGACGGCCAGATCCTTTACGGAATCCGTCTTTTCCAGCTTTTCCGCGGCGCGCAGCGTTTTGCCGCCCAGGAAGCTCTCCATGATCTGCATCAGCTCGCCGTCGCTCAGCTTTTCGATGCAGCTCAAGCTCTTCGCAAGGATCTCGGAGTGGCTGCGGTGGCTGCCGAAGGCGTAGTCGTTCTGATCCAGCAGATAGGCCTGCCCGACGGCCGCCGCTTCCTGTCCGAGAGAGAGGTGGGCGGGTCCGGGATAGGTCGTTTCCACGCCGTTGTAGATGCCCTGCGTCTTGATCTGGCTCAGCATGAACTCGAATTCGCGCAGGATCGCGATATCGCGCCAGATCCGGAGGAAATCATCACTGGAGTAATTCGCTTTTTCTTCTTCAATGGTCTTGCAGTAGCGGTTGACCGGGATGTCTTCAAAATGGATGGTTCCGGCCGCACGCATTTCCTGCGGGTCAACAAATAAGGATTTCGGCATAACGTCACCTCGTCAGATGCGGAATATGGCTTCTTTTATGACTTCCCCCACCGTCGGATGCGGGAATACGTACTTCTTTAACTGTTCGGCGGGCAGCTCGGTATCGATCATCATCTCGGCGGAGAGGATCATTTCGGAGGCATAGAGGCCGACCATCGTCACGCCCAGCACGCGCTTCGTTTCTTCGTCCGCGACCAGCTTGATAAAGCCCTGACCGCTTTCGCTCTCGGCCATGAAGCGGCCGGAGTAGGTCATCGGCAGATTGATCTCGCGGACCTTGTAGCCCTTCTTTTCGGCCGATTCTTTGCTCTCGCCGACCGCAGCCACCTCGGGATTGGTGTAGATGACGCTCGGGATATGGTCGTAATTCATTTCGTCACGTCCGCCGAGCAGGTTGTTGACGACGACCTCGGCTTCCCGATAGGCGGTATGGGCGAGCATCAGCTTGCCGTTGACGTCGCCGACGGCGTACACGCCGGCCACGTTGGTGCACAGGCGGGAGTCGGTCAGCACCGCGCCGCGTTCGGAGGCGATCCCCAGCGTTTCCAGTCCCAGGCCGGCGGTATGGGCCCGGCGCCCGGCCGAAAGCAGAACGCGGTCGCAGACGATCTTTTCGCCTTCTCCGTCTTTTTCCACGTAGAGGCCGTCCTCGTCCACGCGCTTGACCTGAGTGGAGAGCAGGAAGCGCATGCCGCGCTTTTCGTAAGCGCTCTGGAGCAGCGCGCAGGCGTCCGCATCCGTGGGGCCCGCGATCTTGGGCATCATTTCCACGACGGTGACCTTCACGCCGACGCTGGCCAGATAGCAAGCCATCTCAAGCCCGATGACGCCGCCGCCGATCACGGCGAAGTGGGCGGGCAGTTCTTTCAGATCCAGAAACTCGCGGTTGGTGACCACGAAACCGCTCGCCAGCCCTTCTATTAAGCCGGGAATGGGCGGAACGACGGTCTCAGATCCGGTCGCGAGAATGATTTGCGCCGCCTGATAGTCCGCACCGCTTTCGGTCCTGACGGCAAAGCCGTTCTCCCCGCGGCCGTTTAAGGAAGCCGCTTCCTTAATGACGGTGACCTTGGCGGCTTTCAGTCCCATCTCCACGCCGGCGACCAGACGGCGGACCGTGCCGCTTTTGCGGGCGACAGCCTTTTTCTGGTCGAAGCTGACGTTATCCGCGCTGACGCCGTAGGCTTTGGAATCCGCCGCGTGACGGTAGAGCTTGGCGCAGTTTAAGAGCGCCTTGGTGGGGATGCAGCCTTCGTTCAGGCAGGTGCCCCCCACGTTTCTCTTTTCAAACAGAACGACCTTTTTGCCGGCGCTTCCGAGCAGCTGTGCCGCGTGGTATCCGCCGGGGCCGCCGCCGATGACGGCGATATCAAACAGTTCCATATCATCCTCCGAAAATGAATAGTTATGGTGTTGCTTATTCTGACAGCAATTCCGTGAAATTCTCCAGTTTCCGGCACAGTCCCTGCACGTAGCGGGAGGCCGGCGCGCCGTCGAGGGCGCGGTGATCGTAGGTGAGCGAGAGCGTCATGGCGGGATAGAGCTCGATGCTGCCATCCTTCGCCGTACGCGGCCGCTGCACGATCGTACAGACGCCGAGCAGTCCCGTCTGCGGCGGATTGATGACCGGCGAGAAGCTTTCCACGCCGAAACCGCCCAGATTCGAGACCGTAAAGCTGCCGCCGGAGAGAAGGTCCGGATTGATGTTGCCGGCCCGGCAGGCCGCCGCCAGCTCCTTGACCTCCTTCGAGATCTCCAGCAGGGATTTGGTGTCCGCATCCCGGACGGTCGGCACCATAAGGCCGCGCTCGGTATCTACCGCAACGCCGAGCTGCACGTGCTTAAAGCGCCGGATGGACGTTTCCTCCAGCATGTGGGCGTTTAAGTCCGGGCAGGAGAGCAGCGTACGGGAGACCGCAAAGAGGATCATGTCGCCCAGCGTGATGCCGGCGCTGTCGCCGCCCTCGGCCTTGAAACGGGCCCGGCAGGCCAGAAGCGCCGAAGCGTCGAAGCTGAAATTATGCGTAAGCTGCGCCATGCCGGAAAGAGATTTGAACATGGTGCGCGCGATGGTCTTGCGGATGGTGGAAAGGCGTACGTCTTCGAACTCCGCCTGTGCGGCGGAGGCAGCTTCCGGGGCGGGAGCAGGCAGATCCGGCCCTTCCGCCAGGACGCGCCTTACATCGCGCTCGATCACGCGGCCGTCCGGCCCGGTCCCAGCAATGGAGGAAAGATCCGCGCCGGAGCGTGCCGCCAGATCCTTCGCCCGGGGACTGACCGCGCCGGAAGCGCTGCCGGAAGACACGGGGGAAACGGCGGCCGCCTTTGCCGCCGGAGCGGCAGCGGGCTTTTTCTGTTCCGCAGCGCCCGCTTTTTCCGGACGCAGGGAGGAAACGTCCTCGCCGGGCTCGCCGATGGCGCAGACGCTGATCAGGCAGGGGACCTCGTCGCCGTTCTCGTAAAAACGCTCCAGAAGCGTGCCCGACGCCGTGGATTCGCACTCGAGCGTAGCCTTGTCGGTCTCATAGGTGAAAAGCACGTCGCCTTCCGATACGGGATCGCCGGGCTTTTTCAGCCATTCTCCGATGATGCAGGATTCGACGGTGATGCCGACCTTGGGCATCAGAATGCAGATTGCCATGATTATTTTCTCCCATCCCCGGCTTCGGCGGCCGGTACTGTATCGCAGATCAGGATGACGCCCGCTTCCCGCAGCGTCTTTTTCCATTCCTCATCCGGTTCAAAGTCTGTCACAACGGCGAAAAGTTCCTTCCATTCGCCGATCCGCACGAGCGGCCGGCGGTCGAATTTGCTCCTGTCTGCGGCAAGGATCGCCTTATCCGCGCTGCGCAGCATGGCGCGCTTGAAGCGGACGTCCTCCTCGCGGCTGTCGGCAAAGCCCCAGTTCCTGTCAAGACCCGAGCAGGAGAGCACCACGTAGTCGGCGTGGAGATCCTCCAGGAACTGCTCGGTGCGCGTGCCGGTCATGGAAAGGCTCTCGCCGCGCAGCAGGCCGCCGGTCAGGAACAGATGCCAGTCGGTCTTGTCAGCCAGACTCACGGTCAGCTCCAGAGAGTTGGTCACGATGGTGAGGTCCTTTTTCTCCCGCAGCGCCTGAGCGGCAAATACCGCCGTGGAGCTTTCATCCATGATCAGCGAGGCGCCGTCTGGGATCAGGCCGGCCAGAAGGCGTCCGATCCGCTGCTTGCCGGCTACGTTGGCTCGTTTGCGTATGTCAAAAGGGAGCTCCCGTTCGCCCAGATAAGAAGCGCCCCCGTAAAAGCGGCGGGCGAAGCCTTCTTCCTCCAGACGTTCGAGATCTCTGCGGATCGTCTCTTCGGAAACGGAAAAGCGGCGGCTCAGGTCGGCAACCAGGACGCGTCCGTCCGTCTCCAGCGTTTCTCTGATACTGTCGCGGCGTTCCGCTGCCAGCATGGGTTTTCCTCCGAATAAAAAACTTCAACTATAATATAGCCGGAAATCTGTGAGATGTCAAGAGAAACGATAGGAAAAATCACAAAAAACAACAAAGAAAAGTGTGGATTTATGTGGGTTTTGACAAAAACACCGTGTTTTCTGCAACAGGATCGGCAGGAGCCGCATCTTGACGGAAGGCACGCGCTTGGGTATACTGTAGGAGCAATGCGAAAAACCGGATGGGAGAAGAAAAATGTTTCTGTTGGGAAAAACGCAGACACTGATTGTGGACCATTTCGCGGATGCGGGTGCGTACCTGAAGGAAAGCACGGGCCGGGATACGGTCCTTCTGCCGGCCCGGCAGGTGCCGGAGGGCACGCAGGCCGGCGACCTGCTGACGGTGTTTTTATATAAGGATTCGGAGGACCGCCCGATCGCGACGACGGCCTGTCCGGCGCTGGAACTGGGCCAGATGGCGCTGCTGAAGGTAAAAGCATTGAGCAGCATCGGCGCTTTTCTGGACTGGGGTCTGTCCAAGGACCTTTTTCTGCCCTTCAAGGAAACGGCCGGCGAGCTGAAGACCGGGCAGGAGGTCCTGGTGACGCTGTATCTGGATAAGTCGGAACGGCTGGCGGCCAGCATGCGGATCGACAAGCTCCTGCAATCGGATCCGCCCTACGAAAAAGACGATAAGGTCAGCGGCCGCGTTTATGCGGTGAACCCGGAGATCGGCGCCTTCGTGGCCGTGGATGACAAGTATTTCGGCCTGATCCCGAAGCAGGAACTGTACGAAACCTTAAAGATCGGCGATACGGTGGAAGCGCGGGTCATCCGGAAACGGCCGGACGGCAAGCTGAACCTTTCACCCCGCAGAAAAGCCTACGCCCAGCTGGATCCGGACGGAAAGACCATCCTGGAGCATCTGGAGGCGGCCGGCGGTATTCTGGGCGTGGGAGACAAATCCGATGCCGCGCTGATCAAAACCGAGCTTTCCATGAGCAAAAACGCCTTCAAGCGGGCGGCCGGCCACCTTCTGAAAGCCGGAAAGATCCGCGTATTCGAAGATCATATCGAAGAAGTGAAATAAAAAACGCTGTCATACCGCACGCTTTTCCGCCGAGCGCTGCAGCGAGGCGGTATCTGACGCGGCAAAAAAAGTCCTTTTCAAAACAGGAAGAATCGTGTAAAATAATAGAGCCTTTTTGAGGCGTATTTCGTGCAGCCTTTTTAGGGAAAAGGCGCAAAATCGGAACAAGGACGGGTTTCTTATGATCGAATTCCGAAGAGTCAGCAAAACCTATAACGGCGCCGTAAAAGCGGACGCGTTAAATGACGTCAGTCTGTCCATCGGAGAAGGCGAGTTCGTGTTTATCATCGGCGACAGCGGTGCCGGCAAGAGCACGATGATTAAGCTGCTGATGGGCGAGGAAAAGGCAAGCTCGGGCTCCGTCCTGGTGGACGGGATCAACGTCGGCAAACTGAAAAACTGGCAGCTGCCGCGCTACCGGCGGCATTTCGGCGTGATCTTCCAGGACTTTCGCCTGCTGCAGAACTATACGGTCTACGACAACGTTGCCTTTGCGCAGCGCGTCGTCGGCGCTTCCCGCAAAAGAATACAGAAGCGCGTGCCGAAGATCCTGGCGGACGTCGGGCTGGAGACGAAGCAGAAGAGCTTTCCGGCCCAGCTTTCCGGCGGCGAGCAGCAGCGCGTGGCACTGGCGCGGGCGGTGGTAAACGGTCCGCAGTATCTGCTGGCGGACGAGCCGACCGGCAATCTGGATCCCGCCAATTCCGAGGAAGTGATGCGGCTGCTGGAAAGCTTCAACCGCAGCGGCACCACCGTGATCGTGGTGACGCATGACGTGGCGATGGTCGACCAGTTCCGCAAGCGGGTCGTGACCATGAAGGAAGGCCAGATCGTGAGCGATATCAGGGAAGGAGGATATGACAATGCGTAATTTCCCCTATCTGGTCGGACAGGGCTTCAAAAGCATCTTCCGGCATATCGGCGCCTCGCTGTTTTCCCTGCTGATCATGGTCTTTACGATCTTTCTGTTCGACGCGGCCAGCGCCATCATGCTGAATATCAGTTCCTTCGTCAGAGACGCGGAGGAGAACGTCGGCGTGACGATCTTCTTCGAAGAAGGCATGACGGAGGAGGAGATCAAGGCGGTCGGCACGGAGCTGGCCAAGTATCCGGACGTGGCGCGCATGAAATTCACCTCGGCCGAGGAAGCCTGGGAGAACTATAAAAAGGTTTATTTCGCCGGCAACGAGCATCTCGCGGAAGGCTATGCGGATTCGAACCCGCTGGCCAATTCCGCTTCCTACGAAGTGTTTCTGAACGATATCAGCAATCAGCAGGACTTCGTGGCCTTTGCCAAAAAGGTGAAGGGCGTGCGGCAGGTCAATTTCAGCAACGTGGTGGCTGAAGGCTTAAGCAACGTGGAGGCGATCCTGCGGACGGGGACGATCGTGATCCTGGCGGTCCTGCTGATCGTCGCGGTCAGCCTGATCAGCAACAGCATCGCCCTGACGATCTCCATGCGGAGCGAGGAGATCCACATCATGCGCTACATCGGCGCGTCCAACGGCTTCATCCGGGGACCGCTGGTGCTGGAAGGCCTGATCGTCGGACTCTTCGGCGCGGCCATCCCGCTCGTTGCCATGTGGTTCGGCTATCCCGCGGTAGTCGCTTCCATCAAGGAAAAATATGCGAACCTGGTCAACATTTTCGGCTTTATTTCGCGGGAAGAACTGTTCCGCTTCATCGCGCCGGTCTCCGTCGCCCTGGGCGTGGGCATCGGCCTGGCGGGCAGCCTCTTCTCCATCAAAAAACATCTGAAGGCATAAACCATGGACAAAGAAAACAAAACGGGCTTTTGGAAAACCTTTATACCCGTCGCGCTGCTGGTAGTCGTACTCAGCGCGCTGGGGATCTACGGGATCAGTTCGCTGTTCCGGGCGATGGAAAAATGGCAGACAACGACAACGGCGGCGGACGCCGCGCTGACGGAAGCGCCTTCGACGGAGCCGCCCACGACGATGGATCCCGGCCCCACGCCGGGGGTCATTACAGATGAAAGCTCCCGCGAAGCGCGGCTCGTCAACCGCAACTACAGCGCTTTTCTGGACCGCATGGGTGAGATAGAAGAGCTGTTTACGGAGAACCAGGTCCTGGACTACGATCTGGAAGTCATGCACGAGGCGGCCATGAAGGCCTACGTGGAGGCGGCCGGCGGCATCTGGGACGAATATAAAAACGCCGTGGCGGAATACGATCCCGCCGACATCATCATCCACCGGAACGATTCGGAGTTCCTGGACCGGCTGGGCGAGATCACGGAGATCGTCGCCATGCGGATGGAAGAGGGCTCGTTCGATCCCGCAGCCTGTGAAGATGCGGCCTACCGCGGCTTCGTGGCGGGCAGCGGAGATATCTATTCCGCCTATCTGACGCAGCAGGAATGGGACGACATGATGGAATCTTCCTCCGGCTCCTACTGCGGGATCGGCGTCCAGATCTCGCAGGACCGCGATACGCTGGTAAGCCAGGTGATAACGGTCTTCAGCAGCAGCCCCGCACTGGAAGCCGGCATGAAGGAGGGCGATATCTTCAAGGCCGTGGACGGGATGGACGTGACGCAGATGCCGCTGGATGAGATCGTGACCTACGTGCGCGGCGAGGAAGGCACCTGGGTCGATATCACCATCTACCGTCCCGGAACCGGAGAGACGATGACGCTTCGCTGCGAGCGCCGGCAGGTGGAAGTCGATACGGTCTACTACGAGATGCTGCCGGACGGCATCGGTTATATCGAGCTGACGGAATTCGACGACGTCTCCGTCTCTCAGGTCAGGGATGCGATCAACAGCCTGAAGCAGCAGGGCATGAAGAAGCTGATCTTCGACCTGCGCGGCAATCCGGGCGGCCTGCTCAGCAGCGTGCTGAACATCGCGGACTATTTTATCAAGAGCAATCTGCTGATCTTCCGCATGGACTATCTGGACGGCGAGGTGTATACGGAGAAATCTCGCACGAAAGCCATTTTTGACGGCGAGATGATCCTGCTGGTGGACGGCAATTCCGCCAGTGCTTCGGAGGTCATGACCGGGATCCTGCAGGACTACGAGCGGGCGACGGTCATGGGGACGAAGACCTACGGCAAGGGCATCGTCCAGAGCTTCTTCACGCTGGAGGACGGCGGCGGCCTGAAGGTGACCATCGCGCACTATTATTCTCCGCTGGGACGGGACTTCCACGGCGTGGGCATCACGCCGGATATCGAGGGGGAGGATGATCTTCTGACGGAAGAGGACGAACTGCTGAATATGGCGCTGGATCGGCTGAGATAAAGTGAGGATGAAGCTATGGTTTTTCGTTTTGACGCACAGGTGACGGCTCCCCGCGGCAAGGTCAGCCGGGAGGATAAGGCTGAGATCCGGGATTATATCCTTTCTCAGACCATAGAAGCGCCGGATGCGGAAAAAGCTGTAAAATTACTGATAAAGAAACTGCAGGGAAAGCAGGCGAAAACGGGCGCGGACGGCAGCAGCACGTTTATTCTGGCCGACTACGGCCCCGACTGCAAGGTGAAAGTAACGCCGCATGAAGAAGCTTAAGAAGGATATCGCGGACAGAGCGTTCGAGCCGGCCTACCTGATCTGGGGGCCGGAGGGATATCTGCGGCGCCAGGCGAAAAACGCCCTGCGGAAGGCGCTGGTCGGCGACGATGAACTGAACTATACCTACCGGGAGGGGAAAATAGATCTCCCGGAGATCCGGGACGTCGCCATGACGGTGCCTTTCTTTGCGGAAAAACGCCTGATCGTCCTGGAAAACACCGGCCTGGCAAAGAAGGGCGGAGACGAGCTGGCGGAGCTTCTGCCGGGACTGCCGCCGGAGACCGTGCTGGTGATGGTCGAGGAAGACGCCGATAAGCGCTCGAAACTGTACAAGGCCTTCGTCCGCTGCGGCTATGCGGCGGAATGCGCGCTGCTCAACGAAGCGGAACTGCGCCAGTCGGCGCTGGCTCTTTTTAAGCAGGCCGGATACCGGATCACGCGGGACGCGCTGGATCTGTTTCTGGAGCGCTGCGGAGATGATCTGGAAAACCTGATCGGGGAAAAGGATAAGCTGCTGGCCTACACGCTGGACCGGAAGGAGATCACGGAAGCGGACGTGGAAGCCGTCACGAGCGTGACGGTGCAGGGCCGGATCTTCGATATGATCGACGCGACCCTTCTGGGCCGGCCCCGCGAAGCCTATCTGCTGTACGAGGACCTGATGACGCTGAAAGAGCCGCCGTCCCGGATCCTGTACCTGATCACGCAGCAGGTCTCGCGGATCCTGGCGGTGAAGGAACTGGACGCGAAGGGCCTGCCGGCGGCGGCGATCGCCGAAGAGCTCGGCATACGCTCCTTTGCCGTCGGCAAATATGCCAGGCAGGCTAAAAACAGATCCGCCTCGGAATGGCAGCGGCGGCTGGAACGCTGCACGGAACTGGACTATGCCGTCAAAAGCGGGAATCTGAACGACGCGCTGGCCGTGGAGCTGGCGCTGGTGGAATTAAGTACGAGATGATAGAAACCGGAGAACAGGCGGAAAAACTGATACTGGTCGGCATCGCGCAGGAGGACGTGGAGGATACCATCGCCTCCCTGCAGGAGCTGGAGGAACTGGCGGACACGGCCGGCGCCGTGACGCTGGAGCTTTTTATTCAGTCCCGCGAGCAGCCGCATCCCGGCACCTATCTGGGCAGCGGACGCATGAAGGAACTGAAGGAGCGGATCGAGGCGCTCGGCGCGGACGGCATCGTCTGCGACGACGAGCTGACGCCGGCCCAGATGCGGAACCTGTCGGATCAGCTGGATACGAAGGTCCTGGACCGCAGCCTGCTGATCCTGGATATCTTTGCAGGCCGTGCGGCGACGCATGAAGGCCGCATCCAGGTGGAGCTGGCGCAGCTCCGCTACCGGGCCACGCGCCTGACCGGACGGGGCGTAAGCCTTTCGAGGCTGGGCGGCGGCATCGGGACCCGCGGCCCCGGCGAGAGCAAGCTGGAAACGGACCGGCGGGCTATCCACCGGCGGATCGGGATCCTGAAGGCGGAGCTGGCCGAGGTGGTGCGCCACCGCGAGCAGCAGCGCGAGAAGCGGCGCTTCGGGACCATTCCCGTGGCCGCCATCGTGGGCTATACGAACGCGGGGAAATCCACGCTCTTAAATGCGCTGACCGGCGCCGGGATCCTGGCGGAAGACAAGCTCTTTGCGACGCTGGATCCCACGACGCGGATGCTGGCCCTGCCCGGCGGGGAGGAGATCCTGCTCACGGACACCGTCGGCTTCATCCGCAAGCTGCCGCACCATCTGATCGAAGCGTTCAAAAGCACGCTGGAAGAAGCAAAATACGCGGATCTGATCCTGCACGTGGTGGACGCCTCCGGTCCGCGCATGAAAACGCAGATGCAGACGGTCTATAAAACGCTGCAGGATCTGGGAGTGGAGGATCAGCCGGTCATCACGGTCTTCAATAAATGCGACCGGCCGCTGGGCGAGGCGCTGCTGTACGATGCGCAGTCGTCGGAAAGCGTACGCATCTCGGCCTTAACGGGGGAGGGGCTGGATGAATTAAAGCAGCTCATCTCCAGAGTCCTGCGGGAGCAGAAGGTCTATATCGACCGGGTCTACGCGTATTCGGAGGCCGGAGAGGTCGCCCGGATCCGCAAGTACGGCTCGGTGCTGGAAGAAAAATACGAGGAAGGCGGGATCCATATCCGGGCGTATGTGCCGAGAGCCATGACCGGACAGAAAGAGCCCGCTGCCGACAGGAAAGCGAAAAAGAAAAAATCGGGAGAAGAAGCATGAGATACGCGATTTACGGAGCCGGTTCCCTGGGAACGGTGTTAGGCGCTTATATGACGAAAAACGGCGTGCCGGTGGATCTGATCAACCGCAACCGGGCCCACGTGGAAGCCCTGAACACAAAGGGCGCGAAGATCGGCGGGACGGTGGATATGACCGTGCCGGTCCGGGCGATCCTGCCGTACGAGATGGAAGGCGTCTACGACGTGATCTTCCTGATGACCAAGCAGCTGGAGAACCGCGAGGTGGTAACGAAGCTGCTGCCTTTCCTGGGGGAAAACAGCGTGCTGGTGACCCTGCAGAACGGGATCCCGGAGCCGGAGATCGCGGAGATCGTAGGCCCGCAGCGCACGATCGGCTGCGTGGTGGAATGGGGCGCGACTCTGAAGGGTCCCGGCGAGTGCGAACTGACCTCCGATCCGGACTCGATGTCCTTCCACATGGGCCGGATGGAAGGGATCACGGACGGGCAGCTGGCGCTTGTGAAGTCCCTGCTTGAAAAGATGTGCCCCGTGGAGATCGAGGAAAACCTGCTGGGCGTGCGCTGGTCCAAGCTGCTGATCAACGCGACCTTCTCCGGGCTGGGGACGGTCATGGGCGGCCGCTTCGGAGACGTTTCCGAAACGAAGGAAGCCCGGCCCGTCGCGCTGGCCTGCATGAAGGAGTGCATCGACGTGGGCCAGGCGGCCGGCGCGGTTTTTGCTCCGGTGCAGGGCAAGGACATCACGAAGCTGTTCTACTATAAGAACGATCTGAAGAAGGCCTTCGCGAACTTCCTGCTGCCGATCGCGATGAAGAAGCACCGCCTGATCGAGCCGTCCATGCTGCAGGACTTAAAGAAGGGCAAGCGCTGCGAGGTGGACGCCATCAACGGAGTGGTCTGCGCCTGGGGCCGGAAGACCGGCGTCCCGACACCGGTGAACGACCGCATCGTGGAGGTCATCAAGAAGGAGCAGGCGGGCGAGCTGCCGCTCAGCCGTGAAAATATCCGGCTGTTTGAAGATCTGACGTAAGAACACATAGGAGAAAGATATGTCGATTCCGCAGGATCACATTCGAAATTTCAGCATAATCGCCCATATCGACCACGGCAAATCCACGCTGGCGGACCGGATCATCGAACAGACCGGTTTGCTCACCGCGCGTGAGATGCAGGAACAGGTCCTCGACAATATGGACCTGGAGCGGGAGAGGGGCATCACCATAAAAGCGCAGGCCGTGCGCACGGTCTATCAAGCCAAAAACGGCGAGGAATACATCCTGAACCTGATCGATACCCCCGGCCACGTCGACTTCAACTACGAGGTCTCCCGGGCGCTCGCCGCCTGCGACGGCGCCCTTCTGGTCGTGGACGCGGCGCAGGGCATCGAAGCGCAGACGCTGGCCAACGTCTATCTGGCCCTGGACAACGACCTGGAGGTCATCCCGGTCATCAACAAGATCGACCTGCCCAGCGCGGATCCGGACCGCGTCATCGACGAGATCGAGGACGTGATCGGACTGGAGGCGCACGACGCCCCGCTCATCTCCGCCAAGAACGGCATCAATATCGACCAGGTCCTGGAGGCGGTGGTCCACAAGCTTCCGGCCCCGGAGGGGGACCCTCAAAAGCCTTTAAAATGCTTGATCTTCGACTCGTTTTACGACAGCTACCGCGGCGTCGTGGTCTTTTTCCGCGTCATGGACGGCTCTGTCCGCAAGGGAAGCCGCGTGAAGCTCATGTCCACCGGTGCCGTTTACGACGTGGTGGAGGTCGGGACTTTCGGCGCGGGCCAGCTGATCCCCTGCGATGAGCTCTCTGCCGGCATGGTCGGCTACCTGACCGCCAGCATCAAAAACGTGAAGGACACCCGCGTCGGCGACACCATCACCGACGCCTTAAATCCCTGCTCGGAAGCGCTGCCCGGCTATAAAAAGGTGCAGTCCATGGTTTTCTGCGGCATGTATCCGGCGGACGGTGCGAAATACCCGGACCTGCGGGACGCGCTGGAGCGCCTGCAGTTAAACGACGCCTCGCTCACCTACGAGCCCGAAACCTCCGTCGCGCTCGGCTTCGGCTTCCGCTGCGGCTTTTTGGGGCTGCTGCATCTGGAGATCATCCAGGAACGGCTGGAGCGCGAATACAACCTGGACCTGGTTACCACCGCCCCGAGCGTCGTGTATAAGGTCCACACTTTGAAAGGCGAGTGCATCGACCTGTCCAATCCCACCAATCTGCCGGATCCCGCCGTCATCGACTACATGGAGGAGCCGGTCGTCTCGGCCGAGATCATGGTGACGACGGAATTCATCGGGCCCATCATGAAGCTCTGCCAGGAGCGGAGCGGCGTCTACGAGGGGACGGAATACATCGAGACCACGCGCGCTCTCTTAAAGTACACGCTGCCCCTGAACGAGATCATCTACGACTTTTTCGACGCGTTAAAATCCCGCTCCCGCGGCTACGCCTCGCTGGACTATTCCCTGAAGGGCTACGAGAGATCCGACCTGGTCAAGCTGGATATCCTGATCAACCGGGAAGAGGTCGACGCCTTAAGTTTTATCGTGCACGCGTCCACCGCCTACGAGCGCGGCCGGCGGATGTGCGAACGCCTGAAGGAAGAAATTCCCCGTCACCTGTTCGAAATACCAATTCAGGCGGCTATCGGGAGTAAAATTATAGCAAGAGAGACCGTAAAAGCGGTACGTAAGGACGTTCTGGCCAAGTGCTACGGCGGCGACATCACCCGCAAGAAGAAGCTCCTGGAGAAGCAGAAGGAAGGCAAGAAGCGGATGCGCCAGATCGGCAACGTCGAGGTGCCGCAGAAAGCTTTCATGAGCGTCTTAAAGCTGGATCAGGACGACTGATCCCGAACGGAATAGGAGGGGCGTATGCCCAAGAAACCCCTTTCGGTCTATATCCACCTGCCCTTCTGCGTGCAGAAATGCCTGTACTGCGATTTCGCCTCCGGCCCGGCCGGCACCGACGAGATCGCTGCCTATATGCGCCTTCTGACCAAGGAGATCCGCAGCTTTGAAGCCATCGCGTCCATCTACCGGGTGGAGACGGTCTTTTTCGGCGGCGGAACGCCCAGCGTCGTGGCGCCTTTTTATATCGTCCAGCTTCTGAACCAGCTGCGGAGCCAGTATGAATTCGCCGAGAAGGCGGAGATCACGCTGGAAGCCAACCCCGGCACGCTGAACGCCGAAAAGCTGGTAAAATACCGCGAGGCCGGCGTCAACCGCTTAAGCCTCGGCCTGCAGAGCATCCACGAATCGGAGCTGAAGCTTCTGGGACGCATCCACAGCTACGAGGATTTCCTGGAAAGCTATGAGCTGGCCCGCCAGGCCGGCTTTGCGAATATCAACGTGGATCTGATGAGCGCCCTGCCCAAGCAGACCATGGGGAAGTGGAAAAAAACGCTGGAAACGGTCGCGGCGTTAAATCCCGAACATATCTCGGCGTATTCTCTGAGTATCGAGGAAGGGACTCCCTTCTACGAACGCTACGGGGAGGGCCGCATCGGCCGGCTGGACCTGCCGGGCGAGGAGCTGGACCGCGCCATGTACCATTACACGAAGGAATATCTGGGCAGCCAGGGCTATTCCCGCTACGAGTTCTCCAATTATGCGAAAAAAGGCTTCGAAAGCCGCCACAACATGACCTACTGGACGCTGGGGGATTACGTCGGCTTCGGCCGGGCCGCGCACTCTTATCTGGAGGGAAAACGCTTTGCGAATCCGTCGGAAAAGGAGGCGTATCCGGAGGCTTCCCGGACGGCCTATCAGCGTTTTCGGGCGGCCTCTCCGCAGAGCGAGAAGGACGCCATGGAGGAATACATGTTCCTGGGCCTACGTACCGCGCGCGGCATCTCGCGGGAGGATTTCCGAAAGCGCTTCGGCAGATCCTTCCCGAAGCAGTACGAAAAAGAACTGCTGGAACTGTACCGTTCGGATCTGGTGGAACAGGCCGGCGGTCGGATCTGGCTGACGGATGCGGGCATCGACGTGAGCAACATCATTCTGGCCCGCTTCCTGCTGGATTAAGGAACGCACATCATGTCACTTCATTTTCTGCTCGGCGCTTCCGGCAGCGGCAAAAGCACGCAGCTGATCGAAGAGATCATCCGCGAGGCGGCGGCCCGGCCGGACAAAAGCTTTCTGCTGCTGGTCCCGGAGCAATTCTGCCTCTCGACCCAGCGGCTGCTGACAGAGCGCCATCCCCGGCACGCGCTGATCAACGTCGAAGCCCTAAGCTTCGACCGGCTGGCCGGCCGCGCCTTCCGGGAGTTCGGCATTCTGCCGGAATCCGTTATTTCCGATACCGTAAAACAGATGCTGCTGGCGCTGGCGGTGCGCGACGTGCTGCCGGCTCTTTCCGTATACGGGCGGCAGGCGCTGAATCCGTCTTTCGGGGCGCATCTCGGCAGCCTGTTTGCGGAATGGGAGATGAACGGGATCGATCCGGCCGGCCTTCTTTCGGGGGCCGCCGATAAGGAGCTGCCCGATCTGCTGCAGCGGAAGCTGGCGGATCTGAACTGCCTGTACGAAGCGTACCGAAGGCGGCTGGGAGAAAAACTGACGGCGGAGGAGCGCCTGCCGCTTTTTGCACGGCTGCTGCCCGCCTCCGGCATCGGCCGGGTGGATCATCTGTATCTGGACGGCTTCACCGGATTTACCGGCATCCAGTACCGGATCCTGGAACAGCTGATGGCCCGCGCGGGGGAAACCACCGCCGTGCTGACCCTGCCCGAGGGAGAAGATCCCGAGGCCTGGTTCTATCCGAAGAAGCGTCACCGGGACGAGCTCTATGCCATGAGTCAGGAAGCTATCTGGCGGCTGATGCGGATCGCCGAAGAGCGGGGCATAAAGCACGAGGATATCCGTTATGCGCACGCTGCGCCGGAGAGACCGGACGAGCTGGCCTTTCTGTCCCGCCGCCTGATGCGGCCGGGCCGGGAGATACGGAAGGGAAAGCCGGAGACGGTCCGACTGATCACTCCCGAAACGCCGGAGGAGGAAGCGGCCTGGGCGGTCTCGCGGATCCGTTTCCTGCTTCGGGAAAAAGGACTGCGCTGCCGGGATATCGCGCTTCTGGTCAGCGACCAGGAGCTGTACGTTCCCCTTTTGGAAAAATACCTGAAGGAAGCGGAGCTTCCCTTCTTTACCGACCGCCGGATCTCCCTGAAAGCGCATCCGCTGCTCCGTCTTCTGGAAGACGCCTGGGAGACCGTTTCCGGCGGACGGGAACGCGATGCCTTCCTGCGATATGTAAAGAATCCCTGCAGCCCGCTGTCCCGGGAAGAAAGCGACCGGCTGGAGAACTATCTGCTGGCGGCCGGCATCCGGGGCGGAAAACGGCTGGAGGAAAGCTACAGCCGGCCCGTCAAGCGGCGGCGGGGGGAAAGCGAAGAGGCCTGGACGGCGCGCAGCGAAAAAGAACTGGCCGAACTGAATGAAATGCGGGAAAAGGCTTTTGTGCCGCTGGCTCTCCTGCAGGAAGCGATCGGACGGGGGAAATTCACCGCGTCCGCGGCTGCGCGCGCGCTGCTCGGTCTGTGCGAAGAGCTGGCGCCGGAGGAGAAGCTCCGGCATTTCCGGGAAAGCTGGGAGAAGGAAGGCGAGGAAGAAAAGGCGGCCGGCTGGGAGGAAGCGGCCGAAGCCGCGAAGGAATTCCTCCGCTCGCTGGACCAGATCTTCGGAGAAGGCCTGCTCAGCCGGGCGGAGATGACGGATATGCTGAAAGCCGGACTGGCCAGCCTGACAAGCGGCCGGCTGCCCCGCTCGTCGGATCAGATCGTGATCGGCGATACGCAGCGGAGCCGCTTCGGCGCGGTCAGGCACCTGATCTTTCTGGGATTAAACGCCGACCTTCTGCCCAAGCCCGGCAGCGGCGGGGGCCTTCTGACCGATGAGGAGCGGCTGCTCTTATCGACGGAGGAATGCCCGGCCTACACCGACGAACGTTCCCTGCTGGAGGAACGCTTTTATCTGCACAGCCTGCTGAGCCTGCCCCGGGAGAGCCTGGATCTGTGCCTGGCCCGCATGGACAGCGCACGCAAGCCGAAGCAGCCGTCTTCGCTGGTCCGGGAGATCCGGACGCTGTTCCCCGACATGGAAGAGGAAAGCGGCCCCTGGGAGGAGACCGACACTCTCGGCAGCCGGCAGGCGGCGCTGCGTCTTCTGGCCAGAAGCTTCGGGGAAAACGATCCGGTCTGGCCGCCGCTCTACGCCTTCCTGCGGGAGCGGGATGAGGAAGAGATCCGGGCCGGCCTGGCGCGGATCGAAGCCGGCGCGTCATACCGCTTTGAACCGGCACGGCTCTCGGCCGAAGCGGCGAAGGCGCTGTTCGGAAGCGTGCTCTCCGGCAGCGTGACCCGCCTGGAAAACTTCGCGTCCTGTCCGTACCGGCATTTCCTCCGCTACGGCCTATCCCTGAACGAGCGGGAGGAGTTCAGCTGGGAAAGCGTGGATCACGGCAATTTCTTCCATCTGGTCATGGAAACGCTGCTCCGCAGCCTGACGGCCGGCGGACGGCCGGTTTCCGTTCTTTCCCAAAAGGATATCCGGGCAGAGATCCGTCAGGCCGTGGACGCCGCCTTAAGACGCTTCCCGGATTTCGTGGAGAACGTCAACGTGGCGTATCTTCTGGCCCGCTGGGAAGGCTTTTTCGAACGGTATCTGCAGGCGATGGCTTCCTGGGAAGCCGGCGCGGCTTTTAGACCGGCGGCGTTTGAACTGCATTTCGGCGCGGAGTCGGATACGGCGCTTCAGATCCCCTTAAAGGACGGCGCCCGTCTGTCCCTGCAGGGGACGATCGACCGTCTGGATCTGTATGAAGAAGACGGGCGGCTGTATCTGCGCATCGTTGACTATAAGACCGGCGCGAAAAAACTGGATTTCGGCGCCATGGAGCAGGGCACGCAGCTGCAGCTGGGCGCCTATCTGGAGGCGGCGCAGGCCATCTGCGAAAAGAAGCATCCCGGAAAGGAAGTCTTTCCGGGCGGCCTGTACTATTCGCTGCTGCGGGAAAACTGGCTGCGGGACTGGAAAGACGCGGCCCAGAGAGAAGAGGCTGTCCGGCAGAGCTTCCGTCTGCAGGGACTGACGGCCGCGGAAGTGAAGGCCGTCTCGCCGGATGCCGAAGACGGAGACGGCCGGAAGCCGCAGCTGGCTTCGGCCGGGCTTTCCCTGCTGGGGCGCAGCATCTGCCGCAAGCTGAAGGAACTGGGCGAGAGGATCCTGGACGGCGAGATCGCCGCGAGTCCCGTGCTCAGCGGCGAGGACCGCAGCAGCTGCTCCTACTGCCCGTTTACCGCGCTCTGCGACCGGAAGGACGAGGCTTTTTCCTACCGGGAACAGCCGCGGATGGCAGCGGAGGAATATCTGAACCAGGCAAAGGAGGCGGAAAAAGATGGGCTTCACGGATAAACAGAAAGAAGTCGTGGATCATCGCTCCGGTTCCCTGCTGGTATCGGCGGCCGCGGGAAGCGGCAAGACAAGTACGCTGGTGGCGCACGTCGTGGACAGGATCCGGGAAGGCGGCGATCTGGGCCGTCTGCTGATCGTGACGTATACCAGGACCGCGGCCGCAGAGATGCGGGAGCGAATACGTCTTGCGCTGGAGCAGGCGCTGAATGAAGCGCCGGAGAACCGGCATATCAGGCATCAGCTGGCCATCCTCGGCCAGGCGCGGATCCAGACTGTCGACAGCTTCTGCAACCGCCTGGTCCGTTCCTATTTTCAGGAGATAGAAGGGCTGACGCCGGACGTGCGCATCGCGGAGGACGCGGAGATCAGGCTGCTTTCCCGCGACGTGATGGAAGAGGTGCTGGCGGAGGCGTATCGGGAGGCCTCCCCGGATTTCTACGCGCTTCTGGACGGCTACAGCAGCGAAAAGAACCACGAGGATATCACGGAACTGGTGCTGGCGCTGTACGACTCCTCCCAGAACGCGCCTTTCCCCGGAGTCTGGCTGGAAAACGCGCTGCCGGACTTCCCCCAAACGGCGGAAGAGCTGAGGCAGACGATCTGGCTGAAGAAAGCTGCCGAAAACGTCCGGCGCGTGATCGCCGTGCTGGGAGAAAAGCAGGACGCGCTGCTGCGGGAGTTGGAGGCGGATCCGGCGGAGCATGCGGCCGTGCTTTCGCAGCTGAAGGAAGAGAGAGCTCTGACGAAGGAATGGGAGCAGCTGACGGATTATTACCGCCTGCAGGAAGTACTGAGGGCTTTCCGGACGCCGGCCTTCGGCAGGAAAGAACTCAAAGAGGACACGTCCTATCAATACGTGAAAGACACCCGCGGCACGGTGTCGGCCGGCGGTTATTATAAGCTGCTGGACGCGCTGCGCAAGGGACCGCTCGTGCCGCCGGAAGAAGAGATCCGCCTGCTCGGCCTGACCGAAGCGCCGGGACGGGCGCTGATCGGACTGACCCTGCATTTTACGGAAAAACTGGGGGAGGCCTGCCGGAAACGCGGCATCGCCACCTTCATGGACATGGAGCACTATACCCTGGAGCTTCTGATGGAACGGGATCCGGAGGGGAGACCCGTCCTCACCGATCTGGCGCGGGAGCTGCAGAAAGGCTTTGACGAGATCATCGTCGATGAATATCAGGACATCAATCAGGTGCAGGAGTATATTCTGCGGGGCCTGTCCGGCGAGGACGCCGGCCGCCCGAACCTGTTCATGGTAGGAGACGTCAAGCAGAGCATCTACCGCTTCCGCCGGGCGGATCCGACGATCTTTATGAAAAAATACGCCTCGTTTTCGGAAGAAAAAGGGGCTTTGCACCGGAAGATCCTGCTGCAGGACAATTTCCGCTCGCGCGCCGCGGTGCTGGAAAGCGCCAACCGCGTGTTTGCGCGGCTGATGAGGACGGACTTCGGCGGCGTGGATTATGACGCTGACGCCGCCCTGCATCCGGCGGGAAGCTTCGAGGGACCGAATCCCGAAACGCGCCTTCTGCTGCTGCAGACGGAGGCCGGCGCCTCACAGCGGCTGAAAGAGGAGGGACGGCTGATCGCCGTGACCATCCTCGGCCTTATGAAAGAGAATCGGCAGATCCGTGAAAAGCAGCCGGACGGGACGTTGAGGCAGAGGGACCTGCGCTACGGGGATATCGTGATCCTGAACCGCGGCCGGAAGGCCGGGACCGTCCTGAGCCGGATCCTGAAAAGCTACGGCATCCCGGCGGCGGCGCAGGAGACGAAGGGCTTCTACGATACGCTGGAGGTGCAGACGCTGCTCTCGCTGCTGGCCGTGCTGGACAACCCCAGGCAGGATATCCCGCTGGGGGCGGTCCTCCTGTCCCCGATCGGCGGTTTCTCGCAGGAGGAGCTGGCCGAAGCCGTCCGCGGGGCCCGGGATGCGGAAGAAGCGCTGATCGACCGCCTGAGAGAACTGCCGGAGACGGCGGCCGGCGGCCGCCTGGCCCTCTTCCTTCAGAAGCTGGACGTCTGGCGGGAAGCGGCCGGCCTGCGCTCCGTTCCGGAATTGCTGGATTACCTGCTGCGGGAAAGCGGCTATGACTGCTATCTGCAGGCCATGCCTTCCGGCCCGGTGCGGCTGGCCAATCTGCGGCAGCTCAAGGAGATGGCCGCCTCCTACGAGGAAAGCTCCTATAAGGGTCTGTATCAGTTCCTGCGCTACGTGGAGCGGCAGAAGGATCTGCAGCTGGACGTCGGCGAAGCGCCGCTGATCTCGGACGGGACGGACGTGGTCCGGATCGGGACCCTGCATTCCAGCAAGGGCCTGGAGTATCCGGTTGTCATTCTGGCCGGACTGGGCCGGAAGTTCAACGAGACCGATCTGAGCGCCCCGGTCCTGATCCATACGGACTGCGGCCTGGCCCTGACCAGCTGCGACAGCGAAGCGCTGATGAAGTATCCGAATCTGTGGCGGCGCTTCGTGGCGGAACAGATCCGCCGGGAAGGCCGCTCGGAGGAACTGCGGCTCCTTTACGTGGGCATGACTCGCGCCGTGGAACAGCTGATCCTTGTGGGAAGCGTAAAAAACGACGCGGAAGAGGAGATCGAAAAGCAGCGAGGCAGGGAAGCGGAAGAAGCTGATGCCTTCCTGAACTGGTTCCTGCAGTGCCGGGCCGCCGGCGACGATCTGGGCATGCGCTGGGAATACTACCGGCCGGAAGAGATCCCGCAGCCGGAGGAGGCGGCATTCGGCGCGCAGCTTTCCCGCTGGGAACAGGCGGAAAAGAGCGATCCGGCGGAGCGGGAAGCCTTACAGAAGCAGCTGGACTGGAGCTATCCGTATCCGCAGCTGCCGAAGCTGAGCTATTCGGTCTCGGAACTGAAGCAGAAGACGGCAGGCGCGGCGGCGCCCGCCCCGGAAGAGGTGCCCCGATTCCGGATCTATCCGTCCGCAGCGGGAGAAGAAGAGGATGCCGAAGCGTTGAGCGCGGTGGAAAAAGGAACGGCCTTCCATAAGCTGATGGAGCACGTTCCGCCCGAAAGAAGCGGCAGTCCGGAGCAGGTCTCGGCCTATATGCGGGAAGCCGTCGGGGCCGGGATCCTGAGTCAGGCGCAGGCAGAGGCGCTGGATCCGGAGGACGTCAGCCTCTTTTACGGGCAGCCGGTCGGACGCCGGGCTCTGGCCGCCGCCGCGAAGGGTAGAATGTGGCGCGAGAAGCCGTTTATCTTAGGTGTTCCTTACACCGAACTGGATCCGGAAAGCCCTCTGACGGAAACCGTCCTGGTCCAGGGCATCATCGATCTGTATTTTGAGGAAGACGAGAAGCTGATCCTCGTCGACTATAAAACGGACCGCGTCCGGGAGGGATCGGAACTGATCCGCCGCTATGAAACGCAGCTGCGCTGGTACGGCCGCGCGCTGTCGGCGGCGCTGGAAAAGCCGGTGGCAGAGATCTGGCTGTATTCCACGGCCCTGAAACGATTCGTATCACTGCCGCTATAGACGGAGCCCGAAAAATGTGCTATGATCAGACGGTAGTTTTTTCGCGGAGCATCCGCGCGGATGGTCCGGAAAGGGATAGAAATGTCGGAAGAAAGCAAAAACACGGAAGAAAGCACGGTTAAAAGCCGGCGTCTGACCGATAAGAAAAAAAAGAAGATAAGGCATATCCGGATCTACGATATCATCCTGGTCCTTCTGATCGGCGTTATGCTGTATTCCGGCTATCAGATCGCCGGCAAGCTGATAGAATACCGCAAGGCGGAGAAGGCGTATACGGGTCTCGAGAACGAAGTCGTCAAAGTGGTGGACGGCCCCATCTTTTATCCGGTCGGCACGAGGCCGGCGAATAATCCGGAGAATTCCGCCCAGACGCAGGCGGATCCCGCGGAAACGCAGCCGGATGCTTCGGATCCTTCCGCTTCGTCCCGCCCTTCCTACGTCGACGGCTCCCTGCCGCCGGACATGACGAGGCCGGACCGGGAACCGGAGACGCAGGCTACGAAGCCTTCGCAGATCTATGCCTCGCCGACCCAGAAGCTGCCCTGGCTCGACGTCAATTTCCCGGCTCTCTGGGAAAAGAACGGGGACGTGGTCGCCTGGCTTTACGGACAGGACGGAGAGATCAACCTGCCCGTCGTTCAGGGCAGAAACAACGATTACTACCTGCACCGCCTGCTGGACGGCACCTGGAACTTTGCCGGCACGTTATTCGTGGATTACCGGAACAACTTTCTGGAGGATGACGTGACCATCATCTACGGTCACAAGATGCGGAACAAGAGCATGTTCGGGAAGCTGGATCTTTACGATTCCTACGATTACTATAAGACGCATCCGGTCATGCGGCTCTACACACCGACCGCCATCTACGAGCTGCAGATCATGGCTTCGGTCTATACGACCGTCTGGGACGAACCGGTCCGCGTCTATGACTCGGAAGAGGCGTTCCGGGAAGGCATACAGAGCTATCTGGACCGCGCGGTCTATACGACCGGCGTGACTGCCGAATACGGCGACAAGCTGGTCTGCCTGTATACCTGCGCCTATCAGGTGACGGACGGCCGCCTTTACATGATCTGCAAGCTGGTGCAGATCGCATAGACATGAGTTTCCGTCAAGGAGGTTTCTGATGGACAAATACGGTTACAACGGTCCCGAGCGTTTCCGGCCCTTAAGTCCCTGGGCTTATTTCGGCTATTCGCTGCTTTTCGCCATTCCGGTCATCGGTCTGATCTGCCTGATCATCTTTTCCTTAAGCGACACCAATATCAACCGCCGCTCCTTTGCCCGGAGCTTTTTCTGCGGGCTGGTGATCGCGCTGATCATCAGTCTGGTCATGGGGGTGTTGGGCGTCCTGCCGGTCATTTGGAGCACGATCCAGAACGCTTTCCCGGCGCTGTAAAGGGCAGTAGACCAAAAACGAAAACAGACGGTCCGGAAGACCGTCTGTTTTCATGTTTCATATGAGTTCGCGGACCCAAATCAGTAAATATACTGATCCCTCTCCGACAGGTTTTTCACCACCCGAAAGGCGATGACGAACATCGCGATGACGAAGACGACAAAGAACAGCGTGCCCTCGTCGCTCATGCGCGTTGCGATGAAATCGTAGGCGCCGTGCAGCAGCGTGGGGATCACCAGCGCCAGAATGCTGTTCTGACGGCTCTTTTCCGGCCAGCCAAAGTTGTCGTAGCGCTTGGCGACGCCGTAGAAGGCGCCCATGAAGACGCCGAAGCAGGCGTGTCCGGGGATCGCGGTCACGGCGCGCGCCAGAGCCGTTCCGAGACCGAAGCGCAGCACGTAGCCGACGTTCTCCGCCAGCGCGAAGCCGAGACTCACGAATACCGCATAAACGACGCCGTCGAACTGACAGTCAAACTGATCCGAAAACCAGGTCTTTCTGCGCAGGAAGAAGTATTTGGCGCCCTCCTCCGACAGGGCGACCACCACGAAATAGAAGAGCACCTCGTAGGTCAGCGTGCCTTCGAGCCATCCGAGGAGGAAATCGCCGGCCCTTTCCAGAAGCATGGCGACAGCGGTCGCCAGAACCCCCAGCCCGGCCAGAATCAGCAGAAGACGCGGCGATTCCGGCTCCAGCCGGTCGGCCTTGTAGATCTTATACATCAGGAACAAGGCGGGGATCACGGCGGCCGCGATCAGGATCGGATTAAAAAGATTGAACAGATAAAACATGTCTCAGCTCCCCCTTGATTCTGCAGGCAGTGTATCATAATTCCGCCGGATTGACAAGAACTGCGCGTCCGCACTTGCTTTTTTTGCTTTTTTCTGCTATTTTACAGATAAGATCATGCGGAGGAGGCTTTCGTTCCATGCAGGAATCCGGTGAAATGTATCTGGAAACCATTCTGGTCCTGTCAGAAAAAGGCAGGGCGGTGCGTTCTATTGACGTCAGCGAGGAAATGGGCTTTTCCAAGCCTTCCGTCAGCCGTGCGATGGGGATCCTGAAGAGAAACGGCCACATCACGGTCGACGAAGCCGGCTCGATCACCCTGACCGAGTCCGGGCGGAGGATCGCGCAGAATATTTACGAGCGGCATCAGACGCTTTCCGCCATTCTGCAGGCGATCGGCGTGAGCGAAGAGACCGCCGCGGAGGACGCCTGCCGCGTGGAACACTACATCAGCGAGGAAACTTTTTCCGCAATCAAAAAATACTTTCAAAAAGTGCTTGCAAAGCCGGAGTGAAAGTGTTACAATCCTCTTCGCCTCGGGGTATTAGCTCAGCTGGGAGAGCGCCAGGTTCGCAATCTGGAGGTCAGGGGTTCGATCCCCCTATGCTCCACTCCGAAAACCGTTGTATGGCAACGGTTTTTGTGCAAAAAAGGGCCGAGTTACGTGAGTTACGTCAGGTCCCAGAGACAAACGGCAGGAAATCAGTCAGGGCAATGGCAAGTTTCCTGCCGTTTTCGTATTTGGTCTTATTGTTGAAGTGGTAACAGTTCTCCGTGGTCTGTGCGCTGGCATGTCCGACCTGGCTCTGGATGAACGGCATCGGCAGATGGTGATCTATCAGCTCGGTCACGACCGTTTTACGGATCTTGTGCAGGCTCTTGAAATCCACTCCCGCCCAGCGGCAGATCCGCCGCAGACGTGAGGCGAAGGAGCCTTGTGTCATCGGTTCATCTCCTTTATTGGTGAAGATGTATGCGCCGTCCGGATTGATCTTTCTTGCTGCCAGAATGATCGGCTGCAGAACGTCGGGCGGGATCAGAACACGCCGGTAGGAACCTTTCCCCTTCGTGCCTTCCAGCACCGGATGGATATAGCGGTCTCCTTCCTTTTGGCTCGTCAGCCGGCGGCGCACCAGAATCTCCGAATAGTCCGCTGAGATATCATCCCAGCGCAGCGCAAGCAGCTCGCCGATCCGCAGTCCTGTCCAGAATAGCAGCCGTATTCCGAGATCCACGATATGATCCCACTGCAGCTGTGCGAGAACTTTTTCCGCTTCTTCTTTGGTATAGACCTGTGTCGCATCATATTCGGGCAGCTGTGATTTCATCGGAGTGAAGAGCCTTCCGTTCCGGCCGATCCCCGAAATGAATGGAGCGATCGGTTCGTCCACAAGCCCCTCGTCCAGGGCAAAAGTGAATACCCCGTTGATGATCCCGTGCAGATTGGTGAAATCGTGCTTGGTCGGAGCTCTGTCTGCCGCCGTGATCTTCATCCATTTCCGAATCTCGATCGGCTTGATCTCGCAGATATCTCGGTCGATCCAGTCCGCGTTCTTCAGATATTTCCTGTAGCATCCGTCGTTGCGGATCGCGGTGGATTCGAGATGTTCCTTCACGCGGATCTTATAGGCTCTCCACAGGGGATACAGCTGGCTGAAGGACGGAGCATTCACGTTGGCTGCTTCTCCCGTTCGCCGGTAATGAGCCTCCAGAATGGCTTCCTCCAGGGCTTTCTTGCTGCGCCGCTTGATAGCGGTCTTTTTTCCTCCTCTCTTTGGGTTCGGTACTTTGGCGTACCAGTACCCGTCTTTCTCGTTGTACTTCATCCAGTATTGACTGATGATGTCTTTCGCCTTCTTCAATTCCTCTTTGATTCCGGCGATTCCGGGGTCAATCATAGCATATTTTTCGGCTTCCCGGAATATGCCTGACTCCTGCTTTCGTGATAAATTGGTCATAGCTCCTCCTTTATTTTTTCGTCTTTCTCCTTTCATCTGTCTGTGAGTTTTTTATCCGCGGGTCTCAGGGTGGCCCTGACAAGGTGTCTTCGGACGATAATCGGCAGATTATCCGTACGAAGGCGGTGCTTGCTATGACACTCGGACCGCGTTTATATTCCAATACTCTCATTAGCTGAATAGATATATTATTTAATAATCATTACTCTTTTTTCTCTTTAGACGGCATGATGGTATATAGGGGAGAGTGTGAGAGGGGGAAGGGCCGATGCCATTTTGGCGTCTGTTTTCCCTGACTGCTGCCGCTTCTTTTTCCTGATCCGGAACCGTTCCCTCGGAATCGGGTAACACCCGCCTGATTTGCGTCATGTTTCGGGGCGTATTTAGCTGGTTTTTTGGCCTGCAGCGGCTTCTGTGCACCGCTCTCACATATTTCCCTGCCAAAATCCGTTCTCGGGCAGATTTGCTGTTTTTCGCGCCTTTTGCTGTCTGTTTCCGGCAATGCCCGTCTGGGCTTCCTTGCTGCGCTTGCCAAGATACTTCGGACAGCAGATCAGTTCTGCCCGGAAACTCTGCTTACAGTCGCGCGCACAGCATCGGCAAACGTGGTTGAACTTTCTCCGCCCGGTTGCCGGATCGATAAAGAAACTCCAGTACAGCTTGTCTCTTTTGGACATTCTGGGCATGGTATCACCTCCTTCCTTTTTCTGGCTGCAGCTTATCGGCACAGATTTCTCTTGTGTTTTGCTTCGGCTGAGCATCAGGTCCGTTCCCTGCCCGGGAGTTTCACCCCGGCGTTGCTCCGCTCGTCAGCTTGGCTGCGTCTTCGCAGAGTCGTATCTTCGCCCGATGTCAGGTATTCAGTTGTCAAGGTGCGGGGGCATTTGAAAAGTCCCCTCAAGTGCTGGAGCACGGGAAGCCTCAAAATATGCGCCTTTTCGGCAAAAACTCAGATTCTTTTGTTTCGATTCCGACTCTTTTTAAAGCCTCTCAATAGCGAGAGAATGGGAAGGCGGTTTTTATAAGTGCCGGCAACAACTTTTTGGAGTTTTTTCAAACCCTCTCATATGGGAGAACGTGGGAAAGAGGTTTTTATAAGGGTCGCCCGTAAATTTAGAAAATATTTTTTAGATGGAGCGGAAAATAGCCTAAAAAGGAGCTTATGAGTTGAACTAAGGCGGTAATTTCGGTATAATTTATGATGCCTTCCGAACATAACAAGGGAGTCCAAAATGACGGGGAAAAAGTAAAACAGACACTATGGATATCCGCTATATCGAACTGAAAACAGGTTATCATGATGACGGACCGGCCTGGATCGGGAAAGTCAAGGCTTCAAAGTCCGGCAGAACAGTTTACTTTAATGATCACGCCTTTCAAAAGTATAATGGGATAGCAGGCAATTATATCGATGTCGAGAGCGGAGAAGAATACTGGATTTCCGGTATCAAGAAGAACGGCCAGGACCGGCACTGGGCAGGAAAGGGAAAAATAATTATCGATCAGAAAATTGCGGAAGAATATCTGAATTTGACCGGCGCAACTGTCTTGGACAAGCGGGTATACAAAATCGAACCGATTGAAGATGTTTTTCCAGTAGCGCGGGTAAGTGAATTATTAAACAGTAGGTGGTCCGAATGATTCTATACAGGCCAGTAGGCACAGCAGAACTGAAGCTGATTGAGCAAAGCGGTTGGAAGGCTTTCCCTCCTCGTTTACCCGAACAGCCGATCTTTTATCCTGTTCTGAATGAAAAGTACGCCCGGGAAATTGCTTATAAATGGAATGCCAAATACAACGAGGATCATAAGGGATACGTCCTCTGTTTTGAGATCGATGACGAATACATCTCTCGTTTTGAAGTGCATACCGTCGGCAGCAGCTATCATCAGGAATTATGGATCCCGGCAGATGAACTGGGTGAATTCAATCGACATATTATCGGTTTGATTCAATGGTTGGATGAGTACGCAGAAGAGACGAAAACGGAAACAGAAGTCAAGGTTTTGTGGAAAGTGTTCCGTGAAAAACAGACGCTTTTCGAAAGGGATTCTTTACAAATCTTTGAGCCTTTTTTATTGGGCTTGGGCAGTTCATTGTGTGACACACTAGGATATGACTTGGCATGGCGCGGACCGTTTCATGCTTTTGTCTGCCGACGATATAAGGTTTTTAATTGGGACGTGATAGATAAGAAAATGTCCGTTATTCCAAAGCCGCTGGCAAGAACAGAATATGAGCAAATAATACGTGAGCTATGCGGTGAAGAAGAAAAGAAAAGCAAGTATATCGTAATCAATTGGTTAAGTGCACTGGAAGAAAATTATACAGACGAAGATGCTTTTTCCAAGTTTTTCGAGTTGTTACAGGAATACCGGCCTGACCTTTACAATGAGCCACAATTACTTCCGTTCCATTCAGGCTCCTGGAACTGCAATCATATACCCGAACTTTTGCTCCAGTATGAAAACAGGTTGGCGCTATTGATAGGAACAGTCAACTCCTTCCGACTGGATAGTTTCTTTCGAGGTTTTCTTTGGAGCCTGGATCTGTTTGACTGCAATGAATCTTCTGACAATAAATCCTGGCAGAAGTTTTATTCTAAACATGGGCACTTACTGGCTCACACTATACACAACATTCAGACAAATACCCATGAAGAGAAAGATCGCATCGTTTTGTTTATGAAGGAGTTGCGAAAGTGGTACGAGTCAGACGGTGGCGCAAAAGCATGAGTTACCTTTCCTGAGTTACCTCCCAGAAAGAAGTGGAATCGCCGGAGCCTCCTTATATGAAAAGCCACTCGATGCTCAGATAAGCAGAAATTCGGGCGAGCAGATATTAAGATTTGACTAACATGGAAAAAGGCATCAGGAGAATCAGCTATGGCAATCACATTCGGAAGCATACATATTCTCAGCAACACACCTGTCTCATATAAATCAGGCGTATTTGTTTCATGGTCAGACGGTTGGCAGACGATGCTTCCTGACACAGAAAACATGAATAGATTGAGTGATCCGGAAAAGTCGTGTACTATTGCCCGGAAACTGTCAAAGGAGTTGCAGCAATCCGTCCTGTGGTTTTTTGTCTATGATGAGGATGAAATCAGCTTTGCGTTATTCACTGACGGAAAAACAGCTGCAGCATATAATTGCTTCTCGGATAAAAAAATATCTAAAGTGCCTGCGTTAGTGGGCTTGGAAGAAAGCTACAGAAAGCGCTTGATAAAAATACTCTCTTGTACAGATATAGACTTTAAGATTCGACTTCTTGAAGAATTCTTTGGTGTCAAACTATTGCTGCTTCCCGAGGCAATCGAGGAAGGTGATGAAGATTTATCCTGTAAACGAAGCAATCGATTATTTCTGCAGTACGAAGCGGAAATCAAAGCGCCTGCCGGGAAAAAGGCGCCGATACAGGTACGCTTATTGTTCGAACTTGACGGGGTGTTATCATACGGAGACTGGCATGGCAAATATCACAAGAATGACGGGTACCTATGGGTTTTTAATAAACACTACTGGCTGTATGCAAAAGAAAAACATACTGGTACACCAGAGTTCCCGGTGCAATTCAGGGACGGAAAACTCAATTTTATTACTGATAAGGAAATGCTGAAAAACGGTACAGATCAGCATTATAATGAGAGCAGAAACAAGAATCCTCTATTTGAAAACCAGTTCTATCCTGATCGGCTTGTGTTTTCCGAAAACGCGCCTGCACCATATTCCGGAAAAACTGTTAAGCTCCCGAGTGGCTTTTGGGGACTTGGCTTTGATGAGAAAGGGCGAATGCTGATATATAACGAAGCGACAACATTTGCTTGGATAGATGCACAAGGAAAGATGCTTGCAAAACAACGCGTCAAGGGTGATATTATCGACCAAGAAAAATGCTTTCTGCTCACATGGGAAGAAAAAGCAGATACTGTTACGATAAACGGCAAACCATTTCCTCTCCGCTTGTATGGCATAATCAGGGGATATGAAATATATGAGTCTAAATGAGTTACCTCCCTCGAGTTACCTCCCAGAAAGAAGTGGAATCGCCGGAGCCTCCTTTCTGCAGTATTTTAGTTTAGTTTGAATCCGTTTGATGTCATCTGAAGGTTGATTTCGCCAACGATAATCGAACGAATGTTCGATTTCGATCCCCCTATGCTCCACTCCGAAAAGCCGCGTAGATACGCGGTTTTTTGATGTTTTAGCGGGAGTTACGTACGGTTACGTCAACCTAAAGAGGCAAACGACAGGAAATCAGTCCGGGCAATGGCGAGTTTTCTGCCGTTTTCGTATTTGGCCTTACAAAACAACAGACTGAATCGTCAAAGAAATGATGAGACTGTAACATCTTCCGAAACAGGCCGGCTTATGGTATGATACGAGTTGTCGGGAAACAAAAGACCTCGCCCCCGGAACTTGTGGAGATGTTGTTAAAACTCATTTTGCAGAGGTAAACCGTTATGCATCCCATGTATTACTTTGTAACAATCCTTCTTATTTGGCTTCTTTGTCTTATATCTGTTTTTTTCCATGAATTGGGTCATGCATTAGGATATCGGATTTCCACGGGAAAAGCAGAATGGAAGATAATTGCGGGATCCGGACCCAAGATTATCAGCACACCCCAATATGTCTTTCGCTTAATTCCCGTAGGGGGGTATTTCGTTCCCGGGGAAGATGCAAAAACAAATAAAGAAAAGATCATGATGCTTGCAGGCGGGCCTGCCATGTCTTTGCTGCTGACCGTTCTGTACGGGATCATTCGCTTCTGCATGATTGGGCTAATTCAGCATGAGAGCAGCCTTTATGAGATTCTGTTCACGGTATCCAGCTTCCTTCTGGCTTTCAACTTTTTTCAATTTTTCTTTACTGCCATTCCGATTCGTTACAGGATCGTATGCAAAGGATTCGAAAGCGACGGTTTGCAGATCGTTCATGTTATAAGAGAAAAGAGTTGATCTGGCAGACCGACATATTACTGTTTGTGGAGCATAAAACGGAAAACAGGAATGTTGGGCATTATATTGTGTTACAGTAGAATCTTCCGCATTTGCCGATCTTGTGGTATAATACCAACAACTATGCGGCGGATCCCGGAACGGAGGAAGTAAGGATGCCTTTTGATTTTGAAGAGTTCAATAAACAGTATTCGGGCCGCAGCCGGAAGGAGATCGTGAGCGGATTCTATCAGCAGATCGATGAGGACGCGCGGCTCGGGAAGAACCGGCACGGTCAGCTGGAATACCGCACCACCATGAACTATATTCACCGCTTTGCAAAGCCCGGCGCGAAGGTGCTGGAGATCGGCGCCGGAACGGGCCGGTATTCCATCGCGCTGGCCGGGGAGGGCATGGAGGTCACCGCCGTGGAACTCGTGGAAAAAAATCTCGCGGTCCTTCGGGAAAAAAGCCGGAGTCTGGATACGCTCCGTTCTTTCCAGGGCGACGCGACGGATCTAAATATGCTGCAGGATGACAGCTTCGACGTGACCCTGGTCCTGGGCCCGATGTATCATCTGTATGAGCCGGAAGAGGTGCAGCGGGCGATCGACGAGGCGGTCCGCGTAACAAAGCCGGGCGGCGTGCTGCTGTTCGCCTTTATCTCCGTGTATGCCGTCATGTACGCCAATTACTTCTACGGAAACTGGGCTGCCGGGCAGGAAGAAAACTTCACGGAAGACGGAAAGGTGAAGCACTTCAAAGAGCAGCTCTTTACCGGCTACGACGTAGCGGAGTTCGAAGCGCTGTTTACGGATAAAATCGTCGACCGGATCACGACGGCCGGAACGGACGGCCTGCTGGAGCCGATCGAAAAGCGCCCGGATTTCTGCCTCTCGGATGAGGACTTTGACGCCTTTGCGGCGTGGTATCTGAATATTGCGGAGAAGAGAGAGCTCCTGGGCGCCACGAATCATCTGCTGTATATCTGCCGGAAGCGTAAAGCCGCCGAAAAACAAGTGAAGCAGATATTTGAATCTGACAGGATCAGCTTTACCGAGGTGTCGGAGCTTCTGGTGCAGGATTATCTGACGATGGTCAACGATTACGAGAACGTCAACCGCTTCATCGGCGGCCTGCACAAGACCTTTACCGAAGAGCAGGAGCGCCGCTGGGTGCAGAAGAAACTGGCGGAGAAAGCCGTCGTTTTCTCCATGCTGGAAAAGGAAAGCGGACGCTTCATCGGCAATATCGAATTAGTGGACCTGTCAGGCTCCGAGGGAGAGCTGGGGATCGCCATCACCGCAGAAATGCAGAACAAAGGATACGGAACGGAAGCCGTTCCGGCCATGGTCCGATACTGCCTGCAGGAACTCGGTCTGGCGCGGGTCTTCCTGCGGACCAATCCCGCAAACGCCCGCGCGATCCACGTCTATGAGAAATGCGGCTTCCGCGAATACGGCCGCACGGATCAGCACGTTTATATGGAGTTCGTCTGAGCGCGGCGTCCGCAGCGGATCCCGCTTTGAAAGACAACGGCTCCCGTTCAATAAACCGATTCAGGAGGTAAGCATGATACCCGTACCGAAATTGTTCAGAAAGACGAAAACCGTCCGGCAGATCGAAGCGTATATGGATGATACGTTCAACCAGGTCCTGCACACGACGCTCAATCCGCGCGGCCCCGGCGTCATCCGGATCCATCTGATCCCGCCGAAAAAAGAAGAGAACGCGCTGAACCCCAGCATTGCGATCATCAACGGCACCGATATCGTGCCGGTGAATTTTGCGTTTGCCGTCATCCTGGCCGAAATGATCCGCGAGACGAATCATTACGACGGCCAGGCGATCGGTCCGGAGGAGATCCAGAGCATTCTGGATAAGACCGCCGAAAACGTGAAGCGGATCATCCCGGTCTTTTCGAAGAAGCGCATTCAGGAAGACATCATTCAGATTTACACGACCATGAAGCAGATTGCGTACCGTGAACAGGTCACGACCGATATCCACTACATGAATATCGGGGAATACGCGGAGTACATGAACGCGCCGCACCGCATGGACGTAATGGTCAGCGCCATGACGAAGGACGGCCGCTGGCACTGCAATCAGAAGTGCGTGCACTGCTATGCGGCGGGCCAGCAGCTCTCCGACGAAGCGGAGCTGGGAACGGAGGAGTGGAAGAAGATCCTCGACAAGTGCCGTGCGGCCGGGATCCCGCAGGTGACCTTCACCGGCGGTGAGCCGACCATGCGGGAGGATCTGTTCGAACTGATCCGCTATGCGCGCTGGTTCATTTCGCGTCTGAATACGAACGGCATCAAGCTGACGCCCGAATACTGCAAAAAACTCCACGACGCGGAGCTGGACAGCGTCCAGATCACGTTTTACTCCGAGGATCCGGCCGTGCATAACCGGCTGGTCGGGGCGCCGCAGTTCGACAACACGGCGGCCGGCATCGACAACGCGCTCGCGGAAGGGCTTTCCGTCAGCATCAACACCCCGCTCTGCACGCTGAACCGGGACTACGTGAAAACGCTGGAATACCTGCATGAGAAGGGCGTCATCTACGTGACCTGCTCGGGGCTGATCACGACCGGCAACGCGGCGCAGGATGCTTCCGAACGCCTGCAGCTGACCGGTGAAGAGCTGGAAGCGATCCTGCGGGAAGCGGTTGCCTACTGCCACGCCAACGGGATGGAGATCGCCTTTACCTCGCCCGGCTGGATCCGGCCGGAGGTTTTCGAAGAACTGAATATCCCCTCCCCGTCCTGCGGCGCCTGCCTCTCGAACATGGCGATAACGCCGGGCGGGAACGTCGTACCCTGCCAGAGCTGGCTCTCCGATGCTCCGCTCGGCAATATGCTGACGGATGACTGGGCGGGGATCTGGGACAGCGCCGTCTGCACGGAGCGCCGCAGCTTCTCGTCTGAAATGACGGGCGAGTGTCCGTTAAGGAGGTACTGCTGATGAAGAACACAGGGAAAAGAACGGTTTTAGGCCTGCTGCTGACCGTACTCCTGCTGGCCGGGATCCTGTTTTCGGTCCGGCCCGCTCAGGCGGCGGCGACCGATGAGATCCTGAATTTTACGGTCCGGATCGACGTGAACGACGACGCTTCGCTCTTCATGACCTACCATATTGAGTGGAAAGTCCTGTATGACGGCGGCGGTTCGGAAAAACTGACCTGGATCAATCTCGGCGTACCGAACAGCCATCACTCGGATCTTCAGGCGCTGAGCAAAAGCGTGAAGCGTATTGAGGATAACGGCAGCTCGCTCGCTATCTATCTGGACCGCGGATACAAAAAGAACGAGACCGTCACGATCGAATTCTCCATGGTCCAGGACAACATGTATCAGATCGACAAATGGGTGGCGGGGGAGACCGTTTATACCTTTACCCCGGCCTGGTTTGACGATTTTTCGGTAGATGAGCTCGTGATCTGCTGGAATGCGGAGAAGGCGGGCGCCTGGCAGCCGGACTGCACGCAGGAAGATGGCTATCTTGTTTTCCGCACGGCGCTTTCGCCGGGCGGCCGCTATACCG
>JAEEGI010003665.1_pt1 | contig 36451 bp, 28 predicted proteins | sample 8958751 | NCBI WGS metagenome assembly JAEEGI01 (sample SAMN16246545, study PRJNA631951) | gut metagenome | biome: gut microbiome; feature: rumen; material: KS-attached | host: Bos | place: Iran: Karaj | collected 2018-10 | reverse complement strand
CTTTTCCTTTTAGGCGAAGGGTTGTACCCGGTTGCGTGCCTGGAGCTATATTGATTTTGGCACGACCGTCAATCGTAGGTACCTCTATCGGACCACCAAGAACAGCCTGTGGCAAAGTCAGCAGCAGATTGTAAATGATGTTTGTTCCTTGGCGGATAAAACGTTCGTCTGGTATTTCCTTGATTACAATATGCAAATCTCCAGGAACGCCATTATGACGTCCCGCACCGCCTTTACCATCCATCTGAAGCATCATGCCGTCTTCAAGACCTGCTGGAAAGTTAATCTCAACAATATTCTCACCAGGAATGATTCCCTCACCTTGGCAATGTGGGCATTTGTTTTTAATCACCTTTCCTTCGCCATGGCAATGGGAGCAAGTGGTCTGCGATTGCATCACACCAAGAATCGTACGCTGCTGGCGTATCTCAACACCACTTCCATTACAGTTAGGACAAGTCTCTTCTTGGCCATCAGAACTACCGCTTCCGTGGCAATAAGGACAAGTCACATCAGTTTTAACCTTAAACTTCTTTGAAGTACCACTTACAATCTCCTTCAGTGTGAGCTCCACGCGCAACCTTTGGTCACGTCCCTTAAAGACTGGCTTGCTACGGCGTCTGCTTCCACCGTATGCAGAACTGAAACCACCGCCAAAGCCACCGAATCCAAAGCCCTCAAATATATCGCCAAATTGAGAAAAGATATCATCCATACTCATTCCGGCACCACTGAAACCTCCAGCACCGTTCATTCCAGCAAAGCCGAATTGGTCATATTGCTTACGCTTTTCTGTGTCACGCAGCACATTATAGGCCTCAGCAACCTCCTTGAATTTTTCCTCAGCTTCTTTGTCGCCCGGATTTTTATCCGGATGATATTTTAAGGCAAGTTTCCTGAAAGCTTTCTTTATTTCATCTGCACTGGCTGTCTTTTCGACTCCCAGCACTTCATAATAGTCACGTTTTGCCATGGGTTTTATTTTTATTCTGCTACTGCCACTTTTGCATGGCGTAAAACTTTGTCATTCAACAGATATCCGGTTTGAACTGAATCAATCACCTTACCTCTCAATTCATCTGGCTGTCCAGGAACCATTGCTATGGCCTCATGAAAGTCCACATTAAATTGTTCACCGACTGTGTCCATTTTTTTGAGACCATTCTTCTCCAAGATGGTTTTGAGTTTCTCAAATATCAGGCTGACGCCCTCCTGAAAAGACTTCAAATCTTCAATCGTCGTCATACTTTCCTCTGCTCTTTCGATATCATCTAAAACGGGGAGAATTGAGCTGATTACTTTCTCACCACCATTCAGAATCAGTTCACTCTTTTCTTTCAGCACACGTTTACGATAATTGTCGAACTCTGCCATTAATCTGAGGTACTTGTCTTTGTACTCATCTAATTCAGAACGTAATTTATCGCTCTCTTCTTCACATACCTCCGGATTATCATCTTCTTTAACATCTTCACATGATTCCGAATCTGAAGGAGAATCCGACTCCTGATCACCTTGAATGTCAGAGTTTTCAGTTTCTTTTTGAGTGTTTTTAACGTCAGTATCTTGATTGTCATCAGATATAGACTCTTGATTTTTTATAGTTTCTTCTGTATTCATTTTAAATGTTTTTTTACTAAAAATATGCAAAAATTATGCCAGCTTTCAAGATGAAAACTGGCAATGACATGATGTCGTTTTTCATGACATGTCATGACATGTCTGCAAGCGTGTACGATTTTGGCAATGTCCGGCAATTATATGTGCAAGCCATGGCTTCACCATAAGCGCCAGCACTGCGAATAGCCAAAATATCACCTCGTGAAGTGATTGGCATCTCGTAATTTTTCACAAAAATATCACTTGATTCGCAGATTGGACCTACAACATCGTACACATCTGTGTCCGCCACACCGATAGGTTGGTCAGAGAGTCTTACGTTTTGCATCACTGACAGATTCTCAATTTTATGATAGGCATCATAAAGAGCTGGTCGGATAAGATCTGTCATTCCAGCGTCAACCATGACAAATTGCTTCACTGAACCTTTCTTCACATATAAAGCCTTTGTTATCAATGTGCCACATTGGCCGACAATAGATCGTCCCAGTTCAAAATGCACTTCCTGACCGTCACGGACTTTCAAATTGTCAGCAAAAGTGGAAAAGTAGGCATGGAAATCGGGAATTGGGTTAGTGTTTGGATTGACATAATCAATACCAAGACCGCCACCCACGTTAATAATTTCCAAATGATAACCAGCACTCTCAATTTTGTCTTGCAATTCATTGATTTCATTGCAGAGAGATTTGAAATCACCCATCTCCAATATCTGGCTACCTATATGAAAATGAAGACCTCGGAATGTCACATGTTTCAATCCCATAGTTTTGGCAATCAAATCTACGGTTTCGATTTTTGAAAGACCGAATTTGTTTTCTGCTCTGCCTGTGGTAATGTTGGCATGGGTGTGAGCGTCGATGTCTGGATTGATTCTCAGGCAGACGTTGGCTTTCACACCAAGCTGTTCTGCTATTTCATCAATCACGGTCAACTCCTCCATACTTTCAACATTAAAACTGAAGATGTTGTTTTTAAGACCAAGCTTAATTTCCTCATCACTCTTGGCAACTCCTGCAAAAACAATTTGAGAACCGTTAAAACCTGCTGAAAGACAACGCTCAATCTCGCCGCCACTTACACAATCAATGCCAAATCCATATTTTCTCACTACATTCAGGATGAGAGGATTTGCATTTGCCTTAATGGCATAATGCACATGAAAGTTGGCATGTTTACCCGCTTCTAACTGTACGCATTGAAGCGTTTTCTCTAATAATTCCAAATCATACAAATAGTATGGCGTCCTCTTCTCTGATAATTTGCTGACTTCCATTATATAGCTGGTTATGAATTAAATAATTTGTCCGATAATGCCTGCAGAGCCCTTTTTTTGTCTTCGGCTGCCACCAAAAATGAGATGTTATGGCTGCTTCCACCATAAGAAATCATTCGTACTGGAATATTTCTCATGGCTTCTGTTGCATCCGACTCAAAGCCTACATTGTGCCAGTTCAAGTCACCTACAACGCAAATGATGCACATATTATCATTGATTTTAACAGTTCCAAACTTCTTAAGTTCGTTAACAATCATTTTAAGATGAGTGGTATTGTCAATAGTGAGCGATACACCAACTTCTGACGTACACACCATGTCAATGCTGGTTTTGTATGTCTCAAATATCTCGAACACCTTACGTAAGAAGCCGTGAGCAAGGAGCATGCGACTTGAAATGATATTAATGGCTGTGATATTGTCCTTTGCTGCCACAGCTTTAATCTTGTTGTATTCCGTCTCATTGCTGATAACCGTACCAGGTGCTTTAGGATCCATGGTGTTAAGCAGTTTGACAGGAATGCCTGCAAACTTTGCGGGTTGAACACAAGTCGGGTGGAGGATTTTAGCTCCAAAATAAGCCAACTCAGCCGCTTCTTCAAAATGAAGATGACTCACAGGAGAGGTTTTGTCAACAAACCGAGGGTCATTATTATGCATTCCGTCAATGTCGGTCCATATTTGAATCTCGGTGGCGCCGATTGCGGCACCAATCAACGATGCTGTATAATCAGATCCACCACGCTGCAGATTATCCATTTCTCCGTATGCATTCCTGCAAATGAAACCTTGAGTGATATAGATATCAGCATCAGGATTAGTTGCTATTTGATCTTTCAGTTTCTCACGGATATATTCCAAATCCGGCTCACCATTCTTATCCGTACGCATGAACTCAAGTGCGGGAAGCAGGCAGGCATTATAACCTTGCTCCAATAAATAATTGGTCACCATATTGGTGGACATAATCTCGCCTTGGCCTACAATCATCTTCTCCTCATACATTGTGAAGATGCCTTTTGTAAATGTGCGCAAAAAGTCAAAGATTTCTTTCAGCTTATCCCAAGTAATCTGCTTGTATTCATCGGTTGAATACAGGTCGTCAACATGAGAGCGGTATTTTGATTCCAATGCATTGATGGTCTCAAAAGCACCTTCTGGATTCTTTTTATATAGATAGTCTGATATCTCAACCAACGAGTTGGTTGTGCCAGACATGGCCGATAAGACAACAATCTTCTTTTCTCCGTCGTTAATTAGATTTACGACATCCTTCATTCGCTGGGTGGTACCTACGGAAGTTCCACCAAATTTCATTACTTTCATAACAGCAATTATAAGTGTGGATTATTAATTCTTTTTTACTGATTTTGACGTCTCCTTTGTGTTGATTTCAAGTGCATCCTCTGCCACAGCCTCTTTTATGCGTTTCTGTTTATCAAGTTCACTATCAATTTCTTCGGCCTTCTTGATATTCTCAAACGCATCGCTGATTTCCTCCTTACGGGTGATTTCTATGAATTTATGGTCAAGACATTGAAAAACTCTACCTGGATATAGATCCAGTAATTTCACATTGTGAGTGACCATCACGACAGTTGAACCATTTTTACAGATGCGGTGCAGCAACTCGCATATTTTATTACCCGTCTCAACATCAAGGTTGCCCGTAGGCTCATCGGCCAAGATGATGTCTGGATTATTCAATATAGCTCTGGCAATAGCTATTCGCTGCTGTTCACCACCCGACAATTCATTAGGATATTTATAACCTTTTGTACTCATTCCGACCATATCCAGGACATGCTCGATCCGAGATCGAATCTCATGTTTGTTCTTCCAACCGGTTGCTTGAAGAACAAAGCGCAAGTTTGCCTCAACTGTGCGGTCAGTAAGCAACTGAAAGTCCTGAAATATGATGCCCAAACGTTTTCTTAACTTGGGAAGACGTTTGCGGCGCATTTTTTTAAGATTGAAATCCAACACCTGGGCGTCGCCTTCCTTTAATGGAAGCTCACCATACATTGTTTTTAAGAGGGAACTTTTGCCAGATCCCACTTTGCCTATGATATATACAAATTCACCTTTATCTACATTCAGATTGACATCATGAAGCACTTCCAGTGTTTCCTGATATACATTAACAGATTTATATTCTATCAACATAATTGTGTGGTTTTCAATTTAAGAATGAGTTTATTAATGTTTTTGCCAGTTCGGATCATGACGAACCTGAAGTTCACGGGCCAAATCTTCTATACTCAAACCTTTCGAGGTGAGGAGCACAATAAGATGATATAACATATCGGAAGCTTCATAGATAAGCCTCTCATTATTGCCGGCCACAGCTTCAATTACTGCCTCAAGGGCTTCTTCACCCACTTTTTGTGCCATTCTGTGACAGCCATCTTTAAATAGGCTGGTTGTGTAAGAACCCTCAGGCATTTCTTCATGGCGTTTCTCAATGAATTTCTGGAGCTCTGTCAGAAACATGATTGGGTTGGAATTGGTTTCATTCCAACATGTGTCAGCACCAGTGTGGCAAACTGGTCCACAAGGATTCACCTTAATCAATAAGGTATCGTTGTCACAATCATTCTTAATATCTACCACATCGAGAAAATTGCCACTCGTCTCGCCTTTAGTCCACAAAGTCTTGCGTGTGCGACTATAAAAAGTGACCTTGCCTGTACTGAGGGTTTTTTGGTATGCTTCCTCATTCATAAAACCAAGCATCAGAACCTTCAAAGTCCTGGCATCCTGGATTATGGCAGGAACCAATCCGTCCATTTTCTTAAAATCAATGTTTGTCATAATGCATTATCTCATTGAATTATAAAGTTCTTCTAACATTTATGCCTTCACCCCATAAATAGTCTTTCAATTCGGGGATGGGTATCTCACCAAAATGAAATACGGACGCAGCAAGGGCGGCGTCACTATGGCCAATCAGGAATGTATCTCTAAAATGCTCTTTTTTCCCTGCACCTCCAGAAGCGATGATGGGAACAGGAAGATTGTCGGATAATTCACGTAAGCAATCGTCGGCATAACCATTTTTCACTCCATCATGGTCCATACTTGTGAACAAAATCTCTCCTGCGCCTCTCGACACAGCTTCTTTAGCCCAGTCGAACAAATATCTTCCTGTTGCTATCCTTCCACCATTCAAATAGCATTGCCATTGGTGGTCGGATTCTTCTTTAGCATCTATTGCCACTACGCAGACTTGAGAACCAAACTTATCCGCTATCTCATTGATAAGTTCAGGGTTCTTCAAAGCTGCTGAATTGACACTGATTTTATCAGCGCCTGCATTGAGCAACCGATCAACATCTGTCAATTCGTGGATTCCGCCACCCACTGTGAAAGGGATGTTTATCTCTTTGGCTATACGTTCCACAAGTTTGGTAAAGGTCTTACGCCCCTCATGACTTGCTGTTATGTCAAGAAAGGCCAATTCGTCAGCACCTTGGTCGCTGTACATCTTGCCCAACTCAATCGGGTCGCCAGCGATTCTGAGGTTAACGAAATTTGTTCCTTTAACCGTCATCCCGTCATTGATATCCAAACATGGAATTATGCGCTTCGCCAACATATATTATTATTGTTTATATTATCCTAAGAATTCTTTCAGTTGTTCTATACGGATGAGACCTTCATAAAAAGCCTTGCCAAACACAACTGCAGGTACACCCATCTCGTTTAACTTACGGATGTCATCAACACCTCCAACCCCTCCACTGGCAATCAGATGAAGCTCAGGAAAACGTTTAAGGATGTTTTCATATAGGGTCAATGAAGGACCTTGAAGCATTCCGTCTCTTGATATGTCGGTGCAGAGCACATTGACTACTCCCTCACTCGTGTAACGTTCCAAAAAGGGATAAAGCGTATCTTCACCTTCTTCTTTCCAACCGTTTATGCTGATCTTTTCATCCTTCACGTCTGCACCAATTATAAAACGTTCAGCACCATAATCTTTCAGCCATCCTTTCAACAAATCAGGGTTCTTTACTGCCAATGAGCCTATAGTCAGCATGGAGGCACCCGCATTGAAAGACAAAATCAGGTCATTCTCTGATTTAATGCCTCCACCAAAGTCTATGACCAAGTCCGTGTGGGAAGCAATCTGTTCCAACACACGAAGATTAACCACATGAGATGACTTCGCGCCATCAAGGTCAACAACATGAAGGCGACGTACACCATAGCCTTCAAATAATTTTGCCACCTCCAACGGATTGTCAGAGTATGTTTTCTGCTTGCCGTAATCTCCTTGAGTGAGACGCACGCATTTTCCGTCAATAATATCTATGGCAGGAATTATCTCAATCATTTAAAAGAAAATTTTTCAATATCTGTTCACCAATCTTACCACTTTTCTCTGGATGAAACTGAGTGGCATAATAATTGTCCTTTTTCAGAGCAGAAGAATAGGGAATTATATAATCTGTGGTGGCAATTGTAAAGTCACACTTAGGGACATAATAGCTATGAATGAAATAGGTGTAGTCTCCTTCTTTAATGTCATTAAATAAAGTGGATTGAAGCTGATGTATGGAATTCCAGCCCATCTGGGGAACTTTTTCTGAGTGGACAGAAGGATTGAAACGCTTAACGTCAACATCAAATATTCCCAGACAGTCAGTATCGTTCTCTTCGGAATGGCGGCACATTAGCTGCATGCCAATGCAAATGCCGAGAAAAGGCTGTTGCAGCGACTTGATGACCTTGTCCAATCCTGTGGAACGTAAATACGACATTGTGTTACCAGCTTCGCCCTGACCAGGAAAAACCACATGGCTGGCACGCTGAAGAACGGCAGGATCTGATGTGAGGATGGGCTCTATTCCAAGACGCTTGAAAGCATTCACTACACTGAATATGTTTCCTGCATTATATTTTACAATAGCTACATCCATTTTCAAATATGCATAAAAAGCTTTGCAAAGTTACGAAAAATCCTTAAATAATCGCTAATTTTTATAATAAAATGAAATCAAACCGATTTTATTTTATTAAATTTGCAACGATTTATGCAACATTCATTTCAAAAGGGTTCTTTTATGAGGTTTCTATATTTCATTTTATTTTTTATTTTGTTCCCCTTCTCTTCTCACGCTCAGGATAAACAAGAAGATGCTAAAACAGAAGGGGTAAACCAATTCACGAAAAAGAATAAAAAGGAAATTATTAAAGAAGTAAAGAGCTGTTTCAAATCATCGAACTACAAAAAAGCCAATGAGATCATACTCAATGCTTTCAAAACATTTCCGCACTCATTGAATGATATTGACATGTGTGCGCTTGAAATGAACACACAATATCAATTATATCAAGAAGAAAATAAAAAATTATTTCTCAACAACAAAGGAGATACCACCGCATTTTTCTCACACCTGTATCAATCATATTATTATGGCTTGAGATGTGATTCTTTGTCATCTATCATTGATAAGGACCAGAAAAAAGGCAAATATAGCACTGAAGTGACAAACAGGCTTTCTTCTTTGAGAAACAATCTGAAAAGTGGAGGATTATATCATCTAAAAAAACAAAACTTCAAAGAAGCATTACCTTTTTTTGACATTTACATATCAACTATCGGCAATCCACGTGTTTATAGCAAAACAACTGGATCCGACATGAATGGAGATAGTGTGAAGACCTATAGAATGGCGCTTCATTCCGCCTATGGCTCTCAGCAATTTAAAAAAGCGATGGACTATTTGCCTGTAGCGCTAACCGATACAACCAACCGAGATGTTGTCATGGAAATCGGAGCAAAATCCTCTCTCCAATTAGGCGACTCACTTACTTTTGTGAAGTTGCTGAAAGACGGTTTCAGCCAATACCCGCAAAATGATTATTTTTGTGCAAACCTTATAAAATTCTATCATGACCACAACGACTTTGAGAACACGCTGTCTGTATTGAACAAATGCACGGAGGTCAATAATGCCAATCCAAAATATTGGAAATTGAAAGGAAATGAATATCTCACGATTGATTCACTTGACAAGTCAATCGAGTCTTTCCAACAGGTTTTAAAGTTAGACAGCACAGACGTGGAAATAATTGCGAAGTTGGGTGACATCTACAGATTGAAAGCCAGACGGTTTTATCAATCTGCAAATTTAAAAATTGGATCCCCTAATTTTTACAAAAACAGGAAAATCCTGACAGACTTATACCTCTCTTCCATGAGCTATTATGAGATTGTGAGAAGGCAGCGTCCGGATGAACCTGCTCTTTGGAAGGAGGGTCTTAGGGAAGCTTACTACAGGCTTAACAAAGGAAAAGAACTGAGAATGTTGGAGAAGCACTGATTAATGTGTCATGACAGCTAAAATTGTCGCACAATTTATCAGCGTCAAATACGTTATAGTTATATACCATTTTCAATAATCCTCATGAAACATTTGACATATATTTTCACTCTATTGATTCTTTTTATTTGCGTGGGATGTGCCAATGAGAGTATAGCTTACAAAAAAGGAGAGCAAGCTTATGCAATTGGCGAGTATTACAATGCAGCTTCATATTACAAGTTGTCCTACACAAGATGCTCACCCAAAAAAGAGAAAGCTAAAAGAGCCGTAAGAGCATTCAAGATGGGAGAATGCTATAAGAAAATCAATATGGTTCAGAAAGCGCTTTCTGCATATCAGAATGCTGTCAGATATGATTGCCCAGACAGCACTGCTTATTTGTTTCTCGGACAACAATACTTGAAAGGTGCCAACTATAAAGCAGCCAACGAAAGCTTCAAACATTTTCTTGAACTGAACCCTAGAAGCGAGTTGGCATATATTGGTACACTTTCTTGTGAGCTTGCCCCGCAATGGAAAAACGAACAGTCGGAATACACTGTCAAGAAAGCGGCCGTCTTCAATTCAAGAAGAAGTGATTATTCACCAGTTCTTGTCGGTGATGATTTTGACAATCTCATTCTCACGTCAACGAGGAATGAAGTGAAAGGAGATGAGGAAAATGGTGTGACTGGCTCTAACTATGCAGACCTTTTCTTGGCAAAAAAAGATGAAAAAGGTAAGTGGAAACAACCTGAAGTCGTTGAGTCAGAAGTGAATTCGGACTATGATGAAGGAGCATGCTGTGTCTCACCTGATGGAAAAACAATGTATTTCACGAGGTGCACCTCTGACCCAGATTTTCCGAGAAACGCTGAAATCTGGCAATCTGCACGTTCGGATGCAAATTGGGCTAAGCCCTCAAAATGTGAGATTTCCAAAGACACATTGTCTTCTTACGCACATCCCGCTGTTTCACCTGATGGTCAATGGCTTTATTTTGTAAGCGACATGCCTGGAGGAATTGGTGGTTATGATATTTGGAGAGTGAGGATTATGGATTCCTCAAAATTTGGTGGGGTGGAGAACCTGGGAAGGCCTATCAACACACCAGGCGATGAAATGTTTCCAACATTCCGCTTCAATGGTGAACTGTATTTTTCGTCCGATGGACACCCCGGCATGGGAGGACTTGACATCTTGTGTGCAGAATTCGACTCCATAAATGGATGGAAAGTCAACAATCTGAAATACCCGGTCAATTCATCTGCTGATGATTTTGGAATGACGTTTGAAGGCACTCACAACCGTGGTTTTTTTGCTTCAAGCCGCAATGACGTGAAAGGATGGGATCACATCTACAGTTTTGAGAAGCCTGAAATTGTTCAAAGCGTGAAAGGATGGGTATATGAGAAAGATGGATATGAATTACCGGAAGGGTTGGTCTATATGGTTGGAAATGATGGAACAAACGAAAAAATCAGTGTGCGAGGCGACGGCTCTTTCGAAAAAGAACTTAAACCTGGAGTAGATTACGTTTTTCTGGGTACATGCAAAGGATATCTGAACATCCGTCAGCACATCAAGGTTCCCGCCTCTAACGAAAGCCATGAGTATGTATTGCAGTTTCCATTGCCTCCAATGAATATTCCTGTGATTATTGACAATATATTCTATGAATTCAATAAGGCTACTCTGACGGCTGAGTCCACTGAGGCATTGGACCGCTTGGTTGGCATGATGACTGAGAATGCGAACATCACGATTGAGCTTTCTTCTCATTGTGACTATAGAGGCAATGACGAATACAATGAGAAATTGTCACAACGGAGGGCAGAGTCTGTGGTCAACTATCTCATCGAACATGGTATAGCGGAAGACCGGCTCACGGCTAAAGGTTATGGTGAATCCCGTCCGAAGATTGTGACTAAGAAAATGCATGAGGGATTGTCGTTCCTTAATGAAGGCGACACGCTGACAGAAGCGTATATCAAAAAGCTGGAAGAGGTTCAGCAAGACACATGCAACGCCCTCAACAGAAGAACTGAATTCAGGGTGCTGAGAACCACCTATGGCCTTAATATGAAAGAGTTATTAAAAGAAGCTGAGACAGAACAATCCCAAGATCCTTCGCCAGCGAATAAAGAGGATGAAGATGAAGAATTATTCGATGTGTTCTGATTCTATACAATCGTTTTATTTGCTATTAACATAAATATTTAGTAAATTTGCAACAATTTTTGAAAACTCATTTAATTAAATAAAACAAAAGATGAAAAGTTACTTACAAATTGCACGTGCCGAATATCAGCCGAAATTGCCTCAGGCATTGAAAGGTTATGTTTGCGCAAAAGAAGGAGAGCCTACTCATTCTGTTGGAAACCAAGAAGAAATCAAGGCTATGTTTCCAAACACTTACGGAATGCCAATCATTGAATTTGTACCAGGAGAGAAAAAGGACTTCAAACCATTCAATGTGGGTGTTATCCTTTCGGGTGGACAGGCTCCAGGAGGACACAATGTGATATGTGGTCTTTTCGACGGTATTAAATCATTGAACAGCGAGTCTAAACTCTATGGTTTCATTCTTGGACCTGGTGGTTTGGTTGACCACAAATACATGGAACTGACATCTGACATCATTGATGAATATCGCAATACCGGAGGTTTTGACATCATCGGCTCTGGAAGAACCAAACTTGAGAAAGTTGATCAGTTTGAGAAGGGTATCGAAATTCTCCGCGAGCTCGGCATTCAGGCTTTGGTGATTATCGGTGGAGACGACTCCAATACAAACGCATGTGTTCTTGCAGAATACTATGCTGCTAAGAAATATGGGGTTCAGGTGATTGGATGCCCTAAAACGATTGACGGTGACCTCAAAAATGAGCAGATTGAAACTTCATTCGGTTTTGACACTGCTTGCAAAACTTATTCTGAGTTAATTGGTAATATCCAGAGAGACTGCAACTCTGCTAGAAAATATTGGCACTTCATCAAGTTGATGGGACGTTCTGCAAGCCATATAGCATTGGAATGCGCCCTGCAGTGTCAACCAAACATTTGCCTCATCAGTGAAGAGGTTGAGGCAAAGGCGATGTCGTTGGACGATGTTGTTGAGTATATAGCCAATGCCGTAGTTGAAAGAGCAAAGGACGGCAACAACTTTGGAACTGTTTTGATTCCTGAGGGATTGATTGAATTTATCCCAGCTATCAAAAAACTGATTGCCGAGCTCAACGACATTCTTGCAACCCCTGAGGCACAGGCTGTAGAACGTGAGAATCAGATTGACTATGTGAAAGCTCATCTTTCTGCTGAGAACCTTGCTGTATTCAATTCGCTTCCAGCAGATGTGGCATCTCAGTTGGCACTCGATCGTGATCCTCATGGTAACGTGCAGGTTTCTCTGATTGAGACAGAGAAGTTGCTTTCTCAAATGGTGGAAGAAAAGTTGAATCAGTGGAAAGCTGAAGGAAAATACAATGGCAAATTTGCTGCACAGCATCATTTCTTCGGTTATGAAGGCCGTTGCGCCGCTCCATCTAACTATGATGCTGATTATTGCTATTCATTAGGATACAATGCATCACGCCTTATTGCCAATGGAAAAACGGGTTACATGTCAATCATCAAAAACACCACAGCACCTGCTGACCAGTGGATTGCCGGTGGTGTGCCTATCACAATGATGATGAACATGGAGAAACGTAACGGTGAGATGAAACCTGTTATTAAGAAAGCTCTCGTTGAGCTTGATGGAGCTCCATTTAAATATTTTGCATCAAAACGTAAAGAATGGGCTAAGAAAACTGCGTATGTTTACCCTGGTCCAATTCAATACTTTGGTCCAACTGAAGTATGTGACCAACCTACCATGACGCTCAAATTAGAACAGGCAAAATAAACTGCATTTCTATTATTGAATCAAAGCGTATAATGCACAGTTTCGTGCATTATACGCTTTAATCCTTATTGATGATTTTGAAAAAGAATGACAATAGATGTTCAACCGAGAAGGAGGAGCGTAGCTCTTCTTTTAGTGGCGTGTCCAGAAAATTGCTATGGGTAATTCTGATTTCTGTTGTCGTGGGATATTGTTATTTCTTTTATAATAAATTTGTAAAGCCATATTCATACAGATGGAAGGCACTCTATGGAGAGGTGAAATATCCAGGAGGCGATGTGAGAGGGATAGATATCTCACACTATCAAAAAAAAATCAATTGGGAGGAACTTGCAAAATCAAATATCCAAAATACCCCAATCCAGTTCGCCTATATTAAAGCAACAGAGGGAAGAGATGGGTTTGACGAATATTTTGACTATAATTTCCAGATGGCCAAACACCATCGAATAGCAAGAGGGGCATATCATTTCTTTACAACACAAAGTTCCGGATTTGACCAGGCACGACATTTCTGCAATCATGTGAAATTAGAAGAAGGTGACCTTCCACCTGTACTCGACATAGAAATCAGCATGGATGAAACCAGCGATGCAGAATCACACAAAACAAAAAACGAGATCCTGAAATGGCTTGCCTATGTTGAGAATCATTACAGAGTGAAGCCATTAATTTATGCATCGTATAAATTTAAAGAAAACTATTTGAATGACAGCATCTTCAATCAATATCCCTATTGGATTGCCCACTATTATGTTGATTCATTAGAATATACTGGAGACTGGGTCTTCTGGCAACACACCGACGTGGGTAAAATCAATGGAATCGAAGGCTTGGTGGATATTGACTTGTTCAATGGCTCTATCAACTCATTTCGTAAACTTCAAATAAAGAAATAACTTGCAATTGAATTGTCAACAGACTGTGAAGGAAAACTAATTTTCACATCACTATTTTTATAAAATGCTAAAATTACTCTTTTTTGATGGTAATGTTTTTGCTGAGAAAATAATAATGAGTAATTTTGCAGAAAATAACCGGTTTTGAGTTCCAAAAGGTATATATATATTCTTTTTTTTGTCGCTTTTTTCTGCATAGGGCAAAGTATGTTATCCTCTTCACCAAAAAGGATATGTTCTTTTGTATATAGACCTTTGAGAACATTTGCCATCCAACGTGTGAACGACACGATTCCTCAAAAGAATGATTCAACAACAGCAAAACCGGACGTTATTAATGTTGATAGTCTTGCTAAGAATCAAAGCAGGGCTGTTCAGTGGAATGATTCACTCGCCCAGATTGAAGACTCGGTGAAAAAGTCGAGGAGGGGAGCGCTTGAAGACCCTGTGGCTTATGAAGCAAAGGATTCCATCGTATTTATGATGGACAGCAAGAATGCATATCTCTATGGCAAAGGGAAAGTCGATTATCAAAACATCACCCTCACTTCTGAAAACATAGCAATGAACATGGACAGCTCCATTGTTCATGCAATTGGAGCTGTTGACAGCTTGGGACGTTTATATGGGAAACCTGTCTTCAAGCAAGGTAAAGACGAATACGAGTCTGAGACCATGAGCTACAATTTTGACACCAGGAGAGGATTTATCACCAACGTCACGACCGAACAGCAAGAAGGCTTTCTTTATAGCGAGGAAGCGAAAAAAGGAAAAGACAACGAACTGTATCTGAGAAGAGGCAGATACACCACTTGTGATGAAGAGCACCCACATTTCTATATCGCACTCAGTAAAGCTAAAGTCCATACTGGAAAAGATGTTTTCTCAGGACCAGCATGGCTTGTGGTTGAGGATGTACCTTTGCCAATAGCCATTCCTTTTGCTTATTTTCCCTTCACCAGCAAATACAGCTCTGGATTTATCATGCCAAGTTACGGAGACGAGAACTCCCGAGGCTTTTACTTACGCGATGGAGGCTACTATTTTGCAGTCAACGACTATTGGGACTTGAAAATAACTGGCGAAATCTTCACAAAAGGTTCATGGGGATTGGGTGCCCAGACAACTTATAAGAAAAGATATAAATATTCAGGCAATTTCTATTTCAACTATCAAGTGACTAAAACAGGTGAGAAGAACTTGCCCGATTATTCTGTCACCAAGAACTTCAAGTTGCAATGGAGACATCAGCAAGATTCAAAGATGAATCCAAACAGCTCATTCTCTGCAAGTGTCAATTTTGCGACTCAAAGCTACGAAAAGAACAATCTGACAAGCTTATATAACCCCACGTCCTATGCACAAAGCACAAGAACTTCATCAGTAAGCTATTCGCGTTCTTTCCCAAAAATTGGTCTTAGCCTTTCATCAAGCTTCAACATCACGCAGAATATGCGTGATTCAACCATTTCTCTCACGCTTCCCAACTTGAGTATCAATCTTCAGAAATTCTATCCGTTTAAGAAAAAAGTGCAAGTCGGGAAACAGAAATGGTATGAAAAGATTTCGATGAGCTATTCCGGTACTTTGCAAAACAGCATAACCACAAAGGAAGACCAATTGCTACACAGTAATTTGATAAAAGACTGGAACAATGGAATGCGCCATACAATACCAATTTCAGCTTCTTTCACTTTGCTGAAATACATCAATATTGTTCCAATGTTCAACTACACGGAACGTTGGTATTCCCGCAAGGTCAACCAAAGTTGGGACACCGAAAACCAATCTGTGGTAAGAGACACCATCTACGGATTCAACCGTGTGTATAATTATAACCTCAGTTTGTCCGCAAACACAAAAGCGTATGTGTTTTTTCAGCCCAACAAGAAGATTTTTGGCGACAAAATCCAGATGGTCCGCCATGTGATTTCTCCGTCAATATCATTCAGTTATGCGCCAGATTTTTCAGCATCAAGATATGGGTATTACAAGACTTACACTAAAACTGATATGGATGGCAATGTGTCGCTTGTGGAATATTCTCCATATCAAGGGGCAATTTATTCTTATCCAGGAAGAGGCAAAACCGGATCCATCTCCTTTGACATTGGAAACAACATCGAGATGAAGATTAAGAGCGATTCTGACTCCACTGGGGTGAAGAAGGTCAGCATCATTGATGAACTCGGTGCCAATTTGTCATACAATCTGGCTGCCAAGCAACAGCCATGGAGCAATCTTTCAACCCGACTTCGTTTGAAGTGGGGTAAATTTGCATTGAACCTCAACACCACATGGATGACTTATGCTTATGAGTTTGACCAGAATGGCAATGTCGTTGTTGGAAACAGAACAGAATGGTCGTATGGGCGATTTGGACGTTTCCAAGGAATGTCGAAAAACTTGTCATACACTTTCAACAACCAATCTTGGAAAAAGTGGGTAAAAGGGTTCCGTAAGCTGTTTTATGGCGAAGACGAAGAAGAAGAAGTGACAGCAGGCAACAATCTGGAAGATGGTATGGAATTGGATAATCCTGACAATGAGCAACAGAAAGAAAACAAAAAGGAAAACAGCGATGGGCTTGATGAAGATGGCTACATGAAATTCAGCATTCCATGGTCTTTCTCTGTCTCTTATGGTATCACTATGGCGGAAGACAGGAGTCGGAACATCAATGTGAAAAACATGAGATATCCTTTCAAGTTTGTCCACAATCTCAATTTCTCTGGAAACGTGAAACTGTCTTCTAACTGGATCATCAATTTCTCCTCCGGATGGGATTTTACTAATAATGAACTTTCAATGACCACGGTGAATGTATCGCGTGACATGCACTGCTTCAATATCTCTGCTGGATTTGTGTTTGGACCTTTCACTTCGTATCATGTCACTATGCGGGCTAACGCAAGCACATTGACTGATGCTTTGAAATACGATAAGAAAAGTTCTTATTCAAGTTCAATACAGTGGTATTGATCTTTTATATTGAAGCCATTCAGTCCAGGTATCGTTTATTTAAATCTCTGTATTCATCAATTCTTCTATCACGAAGGAATGGCCACCATCTTCTGACTGTTTCACTTCTCTGAATGTCAATTTCAACAATGGCGGCATCTTCTTCAGTAACTGGAGATTCATGAATTATCTCACCTTGAGGACCTGCCACAAAAGAACTACCCCAAAATTGGATACCGTTTGTGGCTCCAGATGGATCGGGTTCATGCCCAACCCGATTTACGGTAATGACGTGTAAACCGTTAGCTACAGCATGGCCCCTCTGAATCGTTTGCCATGCCATACGCTGACGTTCTTGTTCTTCAACTGAATCACTGCTCTCAAAACCTATGGCTGTGGGATAAATCAACAAATCTGCACCTTGTAATGCCATTAGTCGGGCACCTTCCGGATACCACTGATCCCAGCAAACCTGTACCCCCAACACACCTACCGATGTCTTTATCGGATGGAAGCCCAAATCACCTGGAGTAAAATAGAATTTCTCATAATATGCAGGATCATCAGGTATGTGCATCTTTCGATAAATGCCAGCTATGTGACCGTCATTCTCAAAGACTACAGCAGTGTTATGGTATAGCCCTGCTGCACGTTTCTCAAATAATGATGCAACGATAACCACATGAAGGCTTTTGGCTAATTGACCATATATCTCGGTGGATTTCCCTGGGATTGGTTCTGCCAGGTCAAAATTATCCACGTTCTCCACCTGGCAGAAATAAAGGGAGTTATGCAATTCTTGCAGAACCACCAATTCCGCTCCCTGATGAGCCAGATGGGTGATGGACTCTGTCAACTTCAATCTATTAGCGTCAATATCGGCTGAACAAGATTGCTGAATGATACCTATCTTCATTTTATTTATGGAATGCGATTGGATGAGTTAGTTTGAATATTATGCAAAATTAATGCTAAAGTGTGAAAAAAACTAACGAAATGCCAATATTTTTTATGTTTTCTTGATTGTTTGTAGTATCTTTGCAAAAAATTTATTTGCTTTTAATTCAAAAGTTAAAATCATGCCGGGAATTTCCATACGTGGCAATGAAATGCCAAGCTCGCCTATACGTAAACTGGCGCCACTTGCATATGATGCAAAGAAAAGAGGAATAAAAGTTTATCATCTAAATATCGGTCAACCTGACCTGCCTACACCTCAGGTGGCAATTGATGCCATTAAGAATATTGACAGGAAGATTCTAGAATATAGTCCAAGCCAAGGTTATCTTAGCTATCGGGAAAAATTGGTGAAGTATTACGAAAAGTATAACATCAATTTGACCCCAGACGATATTATAATCACAACGGGTGGCTCTGAAGCGGTGCTGTTTGCTTTTCTATCATGCCTGAATCCAGGAGATGAGATTATTGTGCCAGAACCTGCCTATGCCAACTATATGGCCTTCGCCATATCTGCAGGAGCTGTCATCAGAACGGTTTCCACCACAATCGAAGAAGGGTTTTCACTGCCGAAAGTGGAGAAATTTGAAGAATTGATCAATGCCCGCACAAGAGCAATTCTGATTTGTAATCCAAACAATCCTACAGGATACCTCTACACCAGAAAAGAGATGAACCAAATACGGGATTTGGTGAAGAAATATGACTTGTATTTATTTTCCGACGAGGTGTACCGGGAGTTTATTTACACAGGATCTCCCTATATTTCTGCCTGTCATTTGGAAGGAATAGAACAAAATGTGGTTTTAATAGACTCTGTATCAAAACGTTATTCCGAGTGTGGCATCAGAATTGGTGCCCTCATCACCAAGAACAAAGAAGTCAGGAAGGCTGTGATGAAGTTCTGTCAGGCACGACTTTCACCTCCTTTGATAGGCCAGATTGCGGCAGAAGCATCTTTGGATGCACCAGAAGAATACAACAGAAATATTTATGATGAATATGTTGAAAGAAGAAAATGCCTCATCGACGGACTGAATAGGATTCCTGGTGTTTATTCACCAATTCCTATGGGTGCGTTCTATACTGTTGCCAAATTGCCAGTGGATGATTGTGAGCGCTTTTGTGCTTGGCTGCTCACAGACTTCAATTATGAAGGGGAAACCATCATGATGGCTCCTGCAAGTGGGTTCTACACAACACCGGGAGCTGGTAAGAATGAGGTGCGAATTGCATACATACTCAAAAAGAATGACTTGGAGCGTGCTTTGTTCTTGCTGAAAAAGGCATTGGAGTTATACCCAGGTAGGGTGGACTAAGTAACGATAAAAAAATAACTTGCCTCATTTTGATATGTACAAATTGTTGTCGTTTCTTTCATCTTTCGGGCTGTTTTTGCCCCTTTTCTCAGTCATGATGCCCGCATCACTCCTTCGAAAACGAACAAAAACATCTCCAAAATATGAACAAACTGGGGCAACTTATTTTTTCATCATTACTAAAACAATATTGAGTTGAGGATGGGATTCAACCTATTTGTAGCAAAACGAATTTACAACAGTAAGTCGGGAGAAGATTCCTTCTCCCGTCCTGCTATTATTATAGCTACTTATGGTATTGCCATCGGAATAATTGTTATGCTGATCAGCGTTGCTGTTGTTTTTGGTTTTAAAAAAGAAATCAGTGACAAGGTCGTCGGTTTTGGCTCTCATATCCAGATTTTGAGCCTCACAATGGATGAAAACCACCAAGTACTACCTGTAACAACAGACGACGAACTGGTTAGCATCATTAAAAAAGTTCCACACATATCACATTATCAGACATTTGCCTCAAAAGTGGGCCTGATAAAGACGGATGAAGATTTCAGGGCGGTTCAAATCAAAGGAGTGGGGGAGGATTACGATATGTCGTTCTTTGGTAATTATATGGTTCAAGGAGATATTCCGCCATTCTCATCATCCAATTCAACGAATAAGTTGATGATTTCAAAGAAAATCGCATCTGAAATGATGCTGAATGTTGGAACGAAGGCATTTGTATATTTCATTGACGAGATTAACGGCAATATCCGTGCAAGAAAATTCGAGATAGCTGGCATTTATGAAACTCATTTAGATGAGTTTGACAAACAGACGTGTTTCACTGATATTTACACAATTCGGAAACTGAACGGATGGAATCATGATGAGTCAACAGGATTGGAAATCATGACGGATGATATGTCGAAACTCAATGAATGCATTGACTATCTTAACGAAGGTCAAAAAATCAAGTCGGACAGCAGAGGGTATGAGAGAGGAGCTTACACCATTCGCGATTTGTCGCCTCACATCTTTGCATGGTTGGACGTACTTGACATGAATGTTGTAATGATTCTTGTGCTGATGCTGGCTATTGGTGGATTTACAGTTATGGCTGGGTTGCTGATTGTGATGCTTGACCGCATAAAGATGATAGGAATTTTGAAATCGTTAGGAGCTTCAAACCTTTCTATACGCAAAATCTTTTCATCTTTCGCAGTGATGCTTGTAGGCAAAGGCATCATTATTGGAGATATTATTGGTATTGGGCTGTGTCTTATTCAAGAATATTTCGGAGTCATCTCGCTCAATCCTTCCACATATTATATCGACAAAGTACCAGTTGACCTAAATTGGTGGTATTTTCTACTCATCAATGTTGGTGTGCTGTTCATTTCCTCACTCATCATTTTTGGTTCGTCATTTTTGATGAGCATAAAAAAACCAGCATCTACCATGAGATGGGAATAGCATCATGCTACTTTTGCTCCAGAATTTCCTTTACCAATGGCAACAACACGGATTTGATGACTTTTGTGTTCAAGCGGTGCTCACCCTCAAATCTCATCACATTTGGATAATGCTTGTGAAACAGGTCATAAGTATTCACGGTGTCATCATGAATTCCAAACAATCCCCAGCATGTTGAGCGGTCTTCATCTGTCAAATCTTTGAATTGGGCACGCTCTATCATGTTGTGGTGTTGGATAATGTCTTTTGTAATTTTAAATTCTTTCTCATTATTTTTCCGCCTATTGAAGAATTTATGGGTGCCTGTTTTGAGGACTTTACTCATTGACGACATGTTCAATGCCGGATTCACGCATATCCGCTTATATCCCCTCATTTGATGGGCATACATGCCCCCCATACTCGTTCCTATCACCAAATCCGGATGTTCATCTTCACATAACGCCTTTAAAAAAGGTAATGCCTCGAATGGATCTACAGGGATATCAGGAGCTATGATTTCAGCATCCGGCAATAAATTTCGCAAGGTTTCTACTGTTCCGCTTGCTCCTGATGAACCAAAACCATGAAAGTATATAATCTTTTTCTTTTCCATTTTGACTGTTTTTTGTTTTCTGAATTGTATTTGTTGTCTGTATTAACGAAAAGCGCCTCTCTTCACAGAGAAGCACTTTCTTTACTTTCAATAGGTATTAGTTTTTAAGGTAAAAAGATTGTTTTCAGGATAACGTTGCAAATTTAACTTTTTTATATCTTTTGTCCTAATGTTTTTTTTATGTTAAATAGCATAAAAATGAACATTTCTTGATTTTCCGCACATAAAGTGATTCAAAATTCATTGATTACAGCTTTGTTGAAAATAAATCATATCATTTTTTTATAGATTATAATTAGAATCTGACATATTGTTACCAACAAAGCTACTCTGTGCATTTTTTATATACTCCAAACAAATTATTCCTATTGCATCATAATGTGAATTCGATGCATTTTAAACAATTATTTATTGTTTTAGCTTTATAGAAAGTGAAAAAACAGGTTTAACAGAAGGAAAAATAGAATAAATTTTGTAACTTTGCCATTTAAGAAAAATTAAAACTCAACTATATGAATATTGAAAAGAATCAAGAAGAGAAGTACGAATCCATCAGCTTTGTAGAAGAGGCTGTGAAGAAAGACCTTGAAGATGGTAAAAATGGAGGAAGATTGCAGACTCGTTTTCCACCAGAGCCAAATGGATATCTCCATATCGGACATGCAAAGGCTATTTGCATGGACTTTGGAGTGGCTGAAAAATATGGTGGCGTTTGCAATCTCAGGTTTGACGACACAAATCCGTCGAAAGAAGACACTGAATATGTGGACGCCATTAAAGAAGATATAGAATGGCTGGGGTTCAAATGGGGTAACATATACTATGCATCTGATTATTTTCAGAAACTATGGGATTTCGCCGTACGTTTGATTAAGGAAGGTAAAGCGTATGTTGATGAACAAAGTAAAGAAACAATCAACGAGCAAAAAGGAACTCCCCAGACTCCAGGCATAGAAAGTCCATACAGAAACAGACCATGGGAAGAAAGCCTTGATTTGTTTGAAAGAATGAATAAAGGCGAATTTGAAGAGGGATCCATGGTGTTGAGAGCAAAAATAGATATGGCAAACCCCAATATGCATTTCAGGGATCCTATAATTTACAGGATTATCAAAATCAAGCACCATAAGACTGGCTACAAATGGAATGCATATCCTATGTATGATTTTGCCCATGGCCAAAGCGACTTTTTCGAAGGTGTCACACATTCTATCTGCACTTTGGAATTTGAAGTTCATCGCCCGCTTTATGACTATTTCATTAATGAGCTGAAAGAAGGTAAAGACTTGAATGACAATAGGCCAAGACAGATTGAGTTCAACCGCTTGAATCTGACATACACAGTGATGTCCAAACGGAAATTATTGGCATTAGTTCAGGAAAAATTGGTTGATGGCTGGGATGACCCTCGTATGCCAACCATTTGTGGTTTTAGGAGAAGGGGATTCAGCCCAGAATCTATAAGACGCTTTATTGACATGATTGGTTACACTAAATATGAAGCATTGAATGATTATGCAATGCTTGAAGCTGCTGCAAGGGAAGACTTGAACAAAAGATCCACAAGAGTCAGTGCTGTCATCAATCCAGTCAAGCTGGTCATAACCAATTATCCTGATGGAAAGGTTGAATCAATGGAAGCAATTGACAACCCAGAAGATCCTGAAAGCAAAACCCACACCATTGAGTTCAGCAAAAATTTGTGGATAGAAAAAGATGACTTCATGGAAGATGCACCTAAGAAGTTCTATCGTCTCAGTGTGGGAAGGGAAGTCCGTCTGAAGAATGCATATATCATCAAATGTACTGGGTTCAAGAAAGATGAAAACGGCGAAGTTGAGGAAATCTATTGTGAATATGACCCAATGACAAAGAGTGGAATGCCTGACTCTAACAGAAAAGTGAAAGCCACTCTGCATTGGTTGAGTTGTGACCATTGTTTGCCTGCAGAAGTTCGATTGTATGACCGCCTTTTCTCTGTGGAAAACCCGTCTGCAGATGAAAGAGATTTCCGCGAATTGATTAACCCGAATTCTAAGGAAGTCAGAACCAACTGCTATGTTGAAAAATATCTCAGCCAATTTAAGCCTTTAGATTATCTCCAATTCCAAAGACTTGGCTATTTCACTTTAGACTACGATTCAACACCTGATCATCTTGTGTTTAATAAGACAGTTGGATTGCGCGACAACTGGGTCAAACAGTCAAAATAATGAGCGAAAGCTACTTTGACTCTGAGGATTTTAAAGAGACACTTTCCCGTTTTCTGTCTCGGAAACGGGAGGGTGTTTCTTTCTATATGGACAGTGATGACTTCATCAATATATCTGATTATTACCTTGAGAAAGGTAATATGGAAGAAGCAAGAGGAGCATTGGATATTGGCTACAGAGTACACCCTTCTTCTGTCCAGATAAAAATCGCCTATGCCGGTGTGATGATCTGCTGTGCCGATTTCTCAAAAGCTCGTAATATCATTGCTGACGTCAGTGTGGATGAAGATTATGATGTCATATATCTGAAAGCCCAGTTACTTTGCGCCTTAGACCAACAATTTGAAGAGGCTGAAAAAAAATTCAACGAATGGTTGGCTTATGTGGATGAGGATTATGATGAAATCAGTTTCGAAGATGGACAATATGATGATAAATTCGACCATGACAGTCCACGGAGAGATGCTCGATATAGGATCATGATGTCATATATTGAATTGACAGATAATCATCATGAAAACTACGTAAGGAAGTGGATAAGACAATATGAAAAGACCTTCAATCATATTGGGCGATTCAAAGAAGATTATCAGGTATTAGACATCTGCAGGAATTTAGAGTATTTTGACTTGATGGAGTTATTATTACCGGGAATCCTCGAAATAAACCCATATTACAACATGGGATGGACTTTACTTGGGGTTTCACAGGAAATGAACGGACATTATGCCGAGGCAACATCCTCATTGGAATATGCGTTGGCCATCAATCCTGATGATATCCCTGCCAATGTCACCTATGCCCAATGTATGCAAGTAATGGGAAATTTCGACAAGGCAATCCAATACTTACTTAGATACAGAGAACTGACAAACGACTTTTCTCAGGATATTGCCATTGCTAAATGTTATCTAAACCTCAAGGATTATCCGAATGTTCGGAAATATCTCATTCATCCATTTGAGCATGTTAAGAACCATCCAGATACTCGGCAAATTACAGATGAGCTCATGGAATTGGCCGAATTGCTTTACGCATGTGATGAGATTGACAAGACTGAGGATATTCTTAACCTTTTGCTTGCAAACAAACCAAAACATCGAACCGGACTTTTACTCAAGGGATGTGTCAAACTGCATAAAGGAAATGTGGAAGATGCCATCAGCTTATTTGTTGAAATAATAGAAAAATTCAACTTTTCGCCCGACATTCTCACAGATGTGGCATCTCGGTTTTTAGCTTTTGAATATGAAGACATATCATTGCGTCTGCTTACTGCGGCTACAGAGTCGTTGACAGCAGAGAAAAAAAAATCAGGACGCCAACACGCACTTATGGCTGTGGCTTTACTGAAAAAAGGAATTATCGATGAAGCTTTAAATCATCTGAAGATAGCATGTGACACTGACACCTCATACGTGAAAATGTACTTTGCGGACTTCTTGCCGGATTCAATTCAGGAAAATGACTATTATGAGCATTTGTCATCCTTTTTTAATTCCAAATAAACAGATTTATAACTAATCTAACTAATATTTATTGACTATGGCGACAATCAAAAAACATTATTCAAAACATTTGTTACTCACCATCTTAATGTTGTGTGGCATCAGTGTTTTTGCACAAAGAAAAGAAACCTTCCTTAAGGATAATTGGAAATTTTCACGTGCTGACAATAAAGAAAATATTAATATCAATTTTGATGACTCTTCTTGGGAGACGGTTTCAGTGCCGCATGATTGGGCTATTTCCGGACCTTTTGATAAGGAAATCGACAAGCAAGTTGTAGCAATAGTCCAAAATGGCGAGACAGAGGCGAATGAAAAAACGGGACGATCGGGTTCTCTTCCTTGGATTGGTTCCGGATGGTATAGGCTACGTTTCAAATTGGATTCACAGTATGAGCGATTTTGGTTGAACTTCGATGGCGCTATGGCTGAGCCCATGGTTTATGTCAACGGAAAATTGGCTGGTGAATGTAAATATGGTTACACGCCATTCTTTGTTGACATCACTCCTTTTGTAAATAAGGAAGGAGAGAATATATTGGCAGTAAGACTTGAAAATCTACCCGAAAGCAGCAGGTGGTACCCTGGAGCTGGTCTGTATAGACCAGTAAAACTTATTCAGACTCATGATAATGCTATTGAAGAATGGGGGATAAATATTGTGACTGAAGTGATTGACACTGATAATCAATCTGCAGAACTGAAGCTTGATGTTGAGTTCACAAAAGATGTTGAGATGGAAGATGCCCCGTTGTCACTGATTTTAACCTCAACAGACTGTCCGATGCTGCAAGACCGAATTTCAGTCTCAAGCTCCCATCTATCTATAAAAAAAACTGTGAAAGATGTGTGTTTTTGGTCTCCTGAAAATCCGCAGTTATATCATCTCAACTTAAAATTAGAAAAAGATAATGGCGTGGTTCTTGATGACAAGACTGTCACTTTCGGCATACGAACTGTCAGTGTGTCGGAGAAAAACGGATTCTGTCTGAATGGAAAAACAAGAAAAATCAAAGGAGTATGCCTACATCATGACCTTGGGATGTTGGGAGCAGCCATCAATAAAGCAGCTTTAGCTCATCAAATCAAACTTCTCAAAGAAATGGGCTGTGACGCTATCCGCACCAGTCACAACCATCCATCTCAATGGCAGATGGATCTATGTGATTCTTTGGGAATGATGGTTATGGCTGAAAGTTTCGATATGTGGATTTATCCTAAATGCAAAAACGGATATGCCCGCTTCTTTAATGAATGGTGGGATAAAGACTTAAATAATTTAGTGCTTTCAAACCGGTTGCATCCTTCAATCGTCATGTGGTCAATTGGCAACGAAATACCGGAACAAGGGATGAAGGATGGAAACGCGATCGCACGTAGTCTGCAAAACTTCATCCATGACATCGACAAAACGAGGCCGGTGACATCAGGACTTGACAGGATTGACAATGCACTTTCCACAGGATTCGCTCAAGTGCTTGATGTGCCAGGTATGAACTATCGCACTCACAAATATGTCCAGGCATATGAGAAATTGCGCCATGGCTTTTTGTTGGGCAGTGAGACGGCATCTACCGTCTCATCAAGAGGGGTGTATAAATTCCCTGTAGAGTTGAGAAAAAACCACGCCTATGATGATGGTCAATGTTCTGGCTACGATGTTGAATGTTGTTCTTGGAGCAATCTGCCAGAGGAAGACTGGGTGCTTCAGGATGACAAGGACTGGGTGATTGGTGAGTTTGTCTGGACTGGATTTGATTATTTAGGTGAACCGACACCATACGACGGATATAGGCCGAGCAGAAGCAGCTATTTTGGAATATTTGACTTGGCTGGATTGCCAAAAGACAGGTATTACTTATATCGCTCAAAATGGAGTGACAAGGAGACTATACATTTACTCCCGCATTGGACATGGCCGGGTAGGGAAGGCCAGGTTACACCAGTTTATTGCTACACAAATTACCCAACTGCGGAATTATTTGTCAACGGCAAGAGCCAAGGTAAAAAATCCAAAATCCAAACTCAAGAAACCAATTTCAGCAAGAACACTGAACTTTTGGATAGATACCGCATCAGATGGAACGATGTCGTATATGAACCAGGCGAACTGAAAGTGGTTGTTTATGACGAGGATGGAAATGCTAAAGGAGAAAAAATCTTGAAAACAGCTGGCAAACCTCACCATATCGAACTTTCTGTAGATAGAAAGACTTTAACAGCCGACAATGAAGATATGGCATTCATCACAGTTTCCGTTGTGGACAAGGAGGGTAATCTTTGTCCAGATGCAGATAACCTTATTCAAGTGAAAGTGGAGGGAACCGGTGCTTTCAAAGGTATATGCAATGGCGACGCCACAAGTCTTGAACCATTCACAAAACCTCAGATGAAAACATTCAAGGGAATGCTTTCCATCGGTGTTATCTCAAGTTATGAGCCTGGTAATATTCATGTTACAGTAAGCTCAAAGGGGTTGAAGAAAGCAGATGTAACAATAGCCACTCACTAAACAGTTCTGCTTATTGTGGCAAACAAATTAAAATAAGCGACAGTATCATGGTTATATGATAATTTAACCAATAGAAAAAGGCGTCAACAGTTTGTGTTGACGCCTTTTTCCATATAATAAGATACAGATTATTTCTTTTTCAAAAGATCACGAATCTCACCAAGAAGCTTCTCCTCGTTAGATGGTTCTGGCTCTGGTGCAGGTTCTTCAGCCTTCTTCTTGGCCAATTTGTTCATACCCTTAATCATGAGGAAAATACAGAAAGCAATGATGAGGAAGTCAATGATGTTCTGCACAAAGTTACCCCAAGCAAAAACAGGGATGCCAGCTTCACGTGCTGCTGCCAGTGATGTGCCAGCTGCGACTTCTGTGTCATTCAACACACAATAAAGGTCAGTGAAATTGACGCCACCAGTCACTTTCCCAACCAATGGCATGATCATATCGTCAACCAATGATGACACGATTTTTCCAAAAGCACCACCAATGATAACACCGACAGCCATGTCCATCACGTTACCACGTGTGGCAAATTCCTTAAATTCTTTAATAAATCCCATAATTAATAATATTTAAAATTAAAAAAATATATTTCTTTTGCAAAGTTAGTATTTTATTCGTAACTTTGCATGAAGAAAAAGATAATTTTTCATTTTTTTGCCGGACAAGGCATATAATAAAAGCGGTATTTAATTCACATTTTAAAGATATGAAGTCGAAACTGACTGGCTTTGTTTTATTATTTCTTACCGTATTGCTGATTGTAGCATGCTCCACAGCAGAAAGATGTAATTGTGGATAATATTTTTATAATGTAGAAAGATTTTTAGTTTTTATAAACCCTTTAAATTAACGTTAAAAAATGGCAACAAAAGTTGGTATTAACGGATTCGGACGTATCGGTCGTTTCGTTTTCCGCGCTGCTCAGACACGTTCTGACATTGAAATCGTAGGTATTAATGACCTCTGTCCAGTTGATTATCTTGCATACATGCTCAAATACGACACTATGCATGGACAGTTCGAGGGCACTATCGAGGCTGATGTTGAGAACAGCAAGCTTATTGTAAACGGTAAGGAAATCCGCGTAACTGCTGAGCGTAATCCGGCTGACCTGAAGTGGGATGCAGTAGGTGCTGAATATGTTGTAGAGTCAACTGGTCTCTTCCTCACAAAAGAGAAGGCTCAGGCTCACATCGAGGCTGGTGCTAAGTATGTTGTTATGTCTGCTCCTTCTAAGGACGACACTCCAATGTTCGTTTGTGGTGTAAACTTCGACCAGTATGTTAAGGGAACTCAGTTCGTTTCTAACGCATCTTGCACAACAAACTGTCTTGCTCCTATCGCTAAGGTGCTCAACGACAAGTTTGGAATCGTTAACGGTTTGATGACTACCGTACACTCTACAACTGCTACTCAGAAGACTGTTGATGGACCATCTCTCAAGGACTGGCGTGGTGGTCGTGCCGCTTCTGGCAACATCATCCCTTCTTCTACTGGTGCTGCTAAGGCTGTAGGTAAGGTTATTCCTGAGTTGAATGGTAAACTCACTGGTATCTCTATGCGTGTTCCAACTCTTGACGTTTCTGTTGTTGACCTCACTGCAAACCTTGCAAAACCTGCTTCTAAGGAGGATATCTGCAATGCAATGAAGGAGGCTGCTGAAGGCGAACTCAAGGGTGTACTCGCTTACACTGAGGATGCTGTGGTAAGCTCTGACTTCCTTGGCTGCACTTACACTTCTATCTTCGATGCCAATGCTGGTGTTTATCTCACTGACACATTTGTGAAGGTTATCTCTTGGTATGACAATGAGATCGGTTACTCAAACAAGGTTCTTGAGCTCATCGCCCACATGGCAAAAGTGAACGGATAATTTCCAATCCTATTGCAAATAAAAAACGTCCCATATTGTGTGGGACGTTTTTTTTATTATATAGGAACATGAAAGGCAGAACTCTCAAAATCAGAATTCAATGAGGAACCTTGCGTTGATCTGCCTTCCAGTCAGATAGTTCGGAACTGCGTACTGGTTATTGGTAATGTCTGTAACCCAATAATATGAGTTCACATTGCTGATGCCTAATACGTTGAAGGCGTCAATTCCTAACCACACATTCTTAAAGGCACCTGCAAAACCATTTTTTATATGCCTGTCTTCGTTATTCAGCAGTCGGTATGACATGCCAATATCCACACGTCTATAGGCTTTCATCCTAAAGTACTGGCTTTCACGTCCTGTATGTGGAGGACCAAATGGCAGTCCACCTGCATAGTGTCCACGAAGAGTCATCTTCCATTTATCCGTTCCTGGGAAGTAATCACTGAAGAAAAGTGAGCAGTTCAACAGTTGGTCTGTAGGTCTTGGTACCTTTACACCATTGATTGTCTCTTGTGTTTTCATGACACCGAAACTAATCCATGAATCGGTTCCTGGAACAAACTCTCCATATAGTTTCATATCCAGACCAGCGGCATATCCGTCTGCCATATTCTTACCATAATACACAACCCTCACATTATCCACATTATAAGGAACCAAGTTAGATAAAGCTTTATAATAAGCTTCAGCAGTAGCCTTGAATGGACGGTTTGCTATTCTGAATTTATATTCCCCACCTAATACAAAGTGAATGGAACGTTGCGACTTGATATCTTTATTTAAAACAACACTTGTGTTGCCACTTACTGTCACTGTATCCTTGATTTCTTTATAAAAAGGTGCTTGATAATAAACTCCGGTGGAAAAACGTAGAGTGAGATTGTCATTTTTCGAAGGTGTAAAAGCAATGGTGGCGCGAGGACTGATTAACCATTCATCATTCCATGACCAATGAGCAACTCTCAATCCATAGTTGAGAACCAGATCGCCTTCTTTGAATTCCTTCATCCATTTATCTTGAAGATATCCCTCAAACCTCGAGGTTTTGATTTCATTTCGCGACACAAGATTGTAGATAAGATTCAAGCCTTCGGAAGAGTGGGGGAGTGAGTACCCTACGGAGTCACGCATCTCCCATTCACGCATACGTTCCTTCACTTTTTCTTTCTTCATCAAAACCCCATAACGCAAATCATGATTTCCGAACTGATTTCTACCGTTTATTCCAAAATTCAAGACATTTGCATCTAATCGGTTACGTGCATGTTCCATGTATTTCCCGATACCAAGCGTTGTGTCATAGCCTTGAGTACTTAACCAATACTCGCCACTTATGTCAAATGTCTCACGTTCTTGGGTATTGAATGCCGACAAATTCAAAGTCAGTTCATTGTATTTATTAAAATGGTATGTGGCTGACGCACTGCCAAAAAAGGTGGTGAATCTATCCTTTTCTTGACCGTCAAAATACACTTTTAATTCTTTTACATCTTCTGAGGTTCCAAAATTTGTAGTACGGTCGGATGGGGTGAAACGATAATCATTATTTGAAATGTTGCCAATCACATCAAAGGTTATTTTCTCAGAGGGCATCCAACTTAAATATGTCTGATAATCAATATCTTTTGGATCATATTCGCCCTTTGTGTCCAGTGTACCCAAAAGATAACTGGTTGTTTTGTAACGAATGGCATGGGTCCAGCTAAATTTTTTACTGCCAAATCCTAAATAAGCACTCGCACCAAGAAGGCTAGCTGAAATAGAACCTTCGAAGCGATTTACCTTTTTATAGGTAATGTCAAGTACGGAAGACATTTTTTCACCATATCTTGCTTCAAATCCACCAGCAGAAAATCCAATTTTTTCCACCAAGTCGGGATTGATGATACTTAATCCTTCTTGTTGACCTGCACGAATCAATAGTGGACGATAAACCTCAATGCCATTTAGATATACAGAATTCTCATCAAATGATCCACCGCGCACATTGTATTGTGAACTTAATTCATTATGGGTGCTGACACCGGCTTGAGTAGCAATGATTTGTTCTACGCCGCCTCCTGAAGCGTTTCCCAAATGTCGGACATCTTTGAGGCTGACATCATTCATGGTATTAGTCTGGCGACGTATCTCTTTTATCTGAACTGCGTCAAGATTGAATCCAACATTAGGAATCATCACATTGAGGACAACGGTATCGGTAGGATTGCGCAAAACTCGTTTTCGTGTTTCATATCCAATCATACGAAATACAACTACCATCGAATCTGTTGATTGACTGGAAAAACGATATTTGCCATTTAAATCACAAGTTGTGCCTGAAGCCGTACCTTCGACCTGGACTTGAGCAAAAGGAACTGGTTCTTTATTATCATCAATTACTTGTCCCTTTATTGTAACTGATTTTTGAGAATATACATCTAATGAACAGAAAATGCAGAGTAGAAATAATATGATTAAATTAGAATATTTCATTTTTATATAACTTTAGTTATATAACGAATAAATAGAGTAGTTTATTTTATTCATCAATATATATTATATCAATTAAACATAACCATGATTGTGTAAATTCTGGATTGAATTATTTTTAGTAGAATTTATTGAGAAAATTAAAAAATATTTAATAATTTTGTATAGTGAAAGGATAAAAGAGAATATACGGAATCATCGAATGATAATCATGTATATTCGATAAAAGAATTATTTTAAGCGAATATTTACAATTAATGATTTACCCACAAAATTTTGAAGATAAAATAGAATTCAGTTCTATCCGTGAATATATCGATGGCTACTGCATTTCAAGTCTTGGCAAGGACAAACTAAAGGATGTCAGATTCTCAACAAATTTAGATGAAATAACATTGCAAATCAGTCAGACTCTCGAATTTGTGAACATACTCAAATTAAATGATTTCCCAGATTTGTCAATCTACGATTTACGTTTAGATTTAAAGCGGATCAAGGTCATTGATACATATCTCACTGTAACTGAATTGTTTGCTTTCTATAAGTCTCTCAGAACGATATCTGAAATTGTAAGCTATTTGAGTCAGACAACTGATAGCTCAAATGGTGATGAGTTCAAATACCCAAATTTACATTTGTTAACAGAAAACAAACTGACTTTTCCAGATATTTACAAATGTATAACAAAGATTTTAACAGTCACAGGAGAAATTAAGGATTCAGCAAGCAACGAATTATTTCAAATAAGAAAAGAAAAAGCCATTGCAGAAAAAAATGTGTCCAAAATTCTTCAATCCATCCTCAAGAATGCACAAAATGAAGGTTATGTAGATGCCAGCACTTCTCCTGCCATAAGAGATGGCAGATTGGTTATTCCAGTAGCACCAGCTTATAAACGGAAAATCAATGGTATTGTTCATGATGAATCCGACACTGGTAAAACAATTTATATAGAACCTACTCAGGTGGTTGAAGCAAACAATTTAATTACAGAATTGGAAAATGAAGAAAGAAAAGAAATTATCAAGATACTTAAATCCATAACTGCACAAATACGTCCACATATCAGCGATATTCTGAATTCTTTCAACCTGTTGGCTGATATCGATTTTATCAGAGCAAAGGCAAAATTCACAGTCCAGATTGACGGAAGACTGCCAATAATCAACAACACCCCCCTACTCCATTGGAATCACGCAATTCATCCATTGCTTAAAATATATTTCGCCAAGAAACAGATTGAGAGCCAAGAAGTTGTCCCATTGGATATTAAATTAGAATCGCCAAATCAAAGAATTTTATTGATTTCCGGACCAAATGCCGGCGGAAAATCTGTTTGTCTAAAAACCGTTGGGCTATTACAATATATGTTGCAATGTGGATTTCCAATCCCAATAGCAGAGGACAGTAAATGTGGCATTTTTAAAGATGTATTCATCAATATCGGTGATGAACAAAGCATAGAAAATGAATTGTCAACATTCTCGTCTCATTTGCTGAACATGAAAATAATGATGAAAAACGCCGGTAAGGATTCATTATTGCTCATTGATGAATTTGGAGGAGGAACAGAACCTATGATTGGAGGAGCATTAGCACAAGCTATGCTTAAAAAACTCAACAACAATCAAGTATTTGCTGTTATCACTACCCACTTTCAAAATCTGAAACAATATGCTCAGGAAACAAACGGAATTGTCAATGCAGCCATGCTTTACGACAGGAATGAAATGCGGCCACTGTTTCAACTTAGAATTGGTAATCCCGGCTCATCTTTTGCCGTGGAAATAGCTAGGAAAATCGGGATTCCACAAGATGTTATTAAAGAAGCAGCAGAAATTGTTGGAAATGATTATATTTCATCAGACAAATACATACAGGACATCATACGCGACAAGCGGTATTGGGAAAACAAACGAAACGAGATCCATCAGAAAGAGAAAAAAATGGATCAATTAATGAACCAGTACGAACAAGATGTGGATAAATTAAAGGAAGAAAAGAGGAAAATAATCTCAAAAGCAAAAGAAGAAGCCAAAAGCCTGCTCAACAACTCTAACTCTATCATTGAAAGGACGATTAAAGAAATCAAAGAAGCGCAGGCGGAAAAAGAGCAAACAAAACTTGTAAGAAGCGAGTTGGAATCTTTTAAACAAGAAATGGATGCAAAAGCCGCTGATGAATTGGAAGCGTACATCCAACGTAAAGTGGAATCCATAAAGAACAGAAAGAAAAGGAAAGAAGAACGAAAAGCTAAACTTCTAAATGAAAAGATTCCACAAAACACTAATCCGATTATTAAAGATGCTCAAACTATAGAATTCAAAGATGGTGATTTCGTTAAATTAAAAGATCAACAAACAATAGGAAAGGTGTTGAAAATCAGCAATAAGGAAGCTCTTGTTGCATTCGGAGGCATACAAATGAATGTGAAATTACGTGATTTAAAACCATCTGCTCCACCACCGCCAGAAAAAAAAGCGACCACATTTGTCAGTAAGCAAACTCAGAACAACATACGTGAAACCACTTTGAATTTCAAATCAGAAATTGATGTGCGGGGAATGAGAGCTGAAGAAGCTATTCAGGCAATCACATATTTCGTGGATGACGCAGTGGTTGCATCCGTCCATCGATTGAGGATACTGCATGGAACCGGCAACGGCATTCTCCGCACTGTGATCAGGCAATATCTATCCACCGTAAAGAATGTTGTCTCAACAAAAGACGAATTGCCTCAATATGGAGGTTCAGGAATAACGATTGTGGAATTGGAATAAAAAAAGAAGGAGATGTTTATCTCCTTCTTTTCTTTTTCTTACCTTTCCTAAAGAATGATGTGACCTTTTTGGTCCATACTATGCCTCGATATGCAAGAAGGGCATAACTGATAAGTTTGTTATAATCAAGTTTTGAGCCATGAGCTGTCTGGACTTTGGGCATAAAACTCAATTTGGCATTTTCTTTCAAGGAAACGCCGGATGACTGCAATTCCTTCAAAAGACGCTCTTTCTCGCGCCGGATATCACTTCTTGAACGTATTCTGTATTCTTCCATTTCAGCCACCTTTTTTAAAAAGTATATTAGATATAAACTTTATTACTGGATTTTCTATCAACACTTTTTTCAGCAGCACTATCAATGCGCAGAGAAACAGAAGTGAGAGGGCAATGATGGCATAACTTAGGACAGGATCATTTGTCTTGGAAAGCAGACAGTGGTATAAAGCCATACAAAGGCAGAAAACAGCTATTGCTGACAATGATATCACAACAATTATCAAGATTACTCCTGTCAAGATGGATGAACCTTTGTCCAAAAGTTCCATCTTAGAATAATCCTTGACCAATTGAACGACCTTCTTACTGTCGTCGATTGTTTTTGCAATATCTTCGTTTTGATAATCAGCCATTGAGTACAACTTTACTTTAATGAAAGATTATGCGTCAAGCGCGTCAACAACTTCAGAATCTTTCAAATCCTCTACCAGGTCGTCAAGATCTTTCTTTTTCAGTCTCACGCCATACTTTGAAAGGATGTCGGAAATCTTTTGTCTTTGAATTGAACCTTTTTCTGGAGCAAAAAGCAATGCAATGCCTGCACCCAAAACTGCACCTCCTACAAGAGCTGCAACTACGCCTTTTGTGTTACACATAATATAAATAATTAAGAGTTAATGACTTTGGAAGTAAAAATACTCCCTTTTAATAATTCACATTTCAAAAATACAACTTTTTAGATGTAATAACAAATAAATCACCTTTTTTTTAACATAATTTTATGGTAGGATTTGACAAAATCCAACAAACAGCGATTACCATCATCTAAATCGTAAAAACAATATAACTGACAAACTTTGGCAAACAATAAATATAACGCACTTTAACAATTTTTTTGTATGGTTATTTTGTCAAATCAATTTAAAAATGTAAATTCGCATAAAATATAACAATTAAAATTAATTAGTCATGAAAAAATCATTATTATTATTAGGATTAACTGTTTTTGCAGCCATTTCTCTTGTTGGCTGTAAGTCAAAAGAAAACGCCTATAAGAAAGCGTATGAGAAGGCAAGACAAGACATTACTGTTGTCACACCGGTAACTACAACTCCTGTAACAACTGAAACGACTCCGACAACAACTCCAACTAATGAGTATGACAATACTTACAACACTTACAACACATACAACAATCAAAACACTGAAGCCAATAACAACTACAACAACTACAGCACAGCAAATGTGAAACGCTACTGTGTGATTATTGGTTCTTTCGAAAGTACTGAAGGAGCAGAGCGCAGACGTCAGGAAGTTATCAACGACGGATATGGAGCAGCAAAAATAATCCCGGGTGGACTCGGATACAGAGTTGTCGCCACTTCATTCAGCGATCTCCAAGCTGCCAAGAGTTCAAGAAACACCCTTATCAAAAAATATGATGGTGCTTGGATTCTTGATACTCAGAAATAATTTTGAATTAAAAATAATCAAGCAGGTGGGATTACACAATCTCACCTGTTTTTTTAAATACAAAAAAGTGGGATGCCATTGTTT
>JAEEGI010003664.1_pt1 | contig 36451 bp, 22 predicted proteins | sample 8958751 | NCBI WGS metagenome assembly JAEEGI01 (sample SAMN16246545, study PRJNA631951) | gut metagenome | biome: gut microbiome; feature: rumen; material: KS-attached | host: Bos | place: Iran: Karaj | collected 2018-10 | reverse complement strand
GGCCCTGAAGGGCAGTAGAAAGCATGGTCTGGGAACGCTCGGAGACCCTTTCTCCACGTACGCTCGAAATAGAACCGGTAAGGTCTCCCTTGCGGGCAGTACCGTAACCGATGACCACCACGTTCTCGAGGAGGTTGATGTCCGTGTCAAGAACGACATCCAGAACAGCCTGATTGCCAATCTTGATCTCCTTAGGCATAAAACCGATGGAGGAAAACCTGAGGGTATTTCCGGGATTGACGGTAATCGTGAAATTACCGTTCTCGTCCGCAATCGTACCCTTGGTGGCATCTTCGACGAGCATGATGCTGGTACCGATTATCGGCTCGCCATTCCCGTCTTTTACAGTTCCTGAGATTGTTTTCTGTGCAAAGGCTATCGAGCCGATGCAAAGAAACAATCCGACAAGCAGCAGTTTCAGTGCTTTAAAAGATGATTGATGCATAGATAATTATGGTTTGTTGGTAATATGGTTTCTGTTCTCAGGGACACCTTCTTCCATCCTGGTTTTGAGTTCATCAAGATATGACTGATATACATCCCTCGGCAAACACTTGTGGTCCTTGCAGATCGACGCGGCCATTCCAATGACCTCTCCCATCATTCCTCCCGTGCGCATGACCCTGACCGTACCCAAAGCTGCGTGTGTCACGCTGATGTCGCGTCCTGCCATCATGAGGTTGCCGATATTGCGGGAATACAGGCACCTGTACGGCACTGCGAATTCCTTGTGCCTCTTCGTTACGCTGTTCGCCCTGAAAGGTTCCTCACCCTCCAGACCGGGTTCAGGCTTGGGGTAATGCAAGTCCATGCCCCAGGTGGCCGTGAATGTGGCATCGTCGAATACCACATTCTCCGAAATATCCTGTTCCTTCAGGACCACATCTCCCAACAGACGGCGGGACTCCCGCTTTCCGCCGATGCAGGCGACCCATTCAAGGCGTTTGTCCTTGAACTGTTCCCTGTATTTCGGACTGTTCTTGAGATATGACCAGTTGCCATAGACAGCCCTCAGTCCATGGTCTCGGATACGCTCCGCCTCCTCGACCTGGTCCCTCCCGAGACCGGTCTCCCAGTCCCACTCCCCATGGACTATAGGAATACATGTACTGTCACTGAAGGCAATCGCCCAGGGGCATTCGGGGAACTCGGTCCCTGAGCCTGTCGAAGGGTCCGAATCAGAAGCGTACCACTGGACCGAAGTACCCATGGTCAGCATGTCAGGCTCTTCCGGAGCCAGGGACTCCCCTGTCTCGGCCTTGCTTTCGCGTCCCATGCGGAAGTCGGCTCCGACCAGGAAACCGAGGTTGGCGTCTCCCGTACAGTCTGCGAACAAGCGGCCCTTGAGGACTATCTCTTCACTCGTGGATATGTCCTTGGCAACAACGGAACGGATCCTGTTGCGGCGGGTCTTTGCCGAAATAACCTGTTTGTTCAGGAACAGGGTTATGTTAGGTTCGGCAAGGACTGCATCAAGTTTCCTGTCATCCTCGTAATTGGAGGCAGGGCCGGCATTATGGATAAGTTGCTCCGGATGTTCTTCGATGACTTTCAGGATTCTCTTGCTCCTTGGCAAGTCAGGGTCCCTCCTGGCCTCGAAATTCGTCCAGTGGCCGACTCCTCCTATCTCGTCCATCAAGGAACCAAGTTTAGGATAGGGATCCCTGTAGATCAGTCCTGAGAGTCCCACCCTGACCTCTGAAGAATTGTTCCCTCCGAGCACAGGCCTGTTCTGGACCAGAGCGACCTTGCATCCAAGACGTGCGGCGCTGATCGCTGCACAGATGCCTGCGATACCCCCGCCTACCACGACGAAATCGTATTTCCCGGCCCTTTCTGGCCTGCCGATCTTGAGGGCTTTCTTCCGGAACCCGGCCGTGGGGTCAGGAGCCTTCGCATTGATATCCTTCGTCAGGTATACCGCGTCACAACGTCCTTCGAATCCGGTAAGGTCGTGCAGGGAAATGGTGTTCTCGCCCTTGGGAAGATCGACCGTACCGCCATCCTGCCATGCCCACAGCTCGGACTCAGTACCGAACACTGCCTGCGCGGCTTCCCCGTTGACTATGACCTGGAACCGGCCGGGACTTTCCGTCCGGCCCCACGTCTTGGTCCAATCCCTGGTACGCACCCAAAGCCGGTACGTCCCGGGAGACTTTATCGTGAAAGTGGTGGTCGCATCGGCCACAGGACGTCCAATACCGTGCGCTATCAGATAGGGAGATCCCATCTGCATCATCACCTGGTTGTCATTCGTCCAACCACCCGTATCGGCGAAACCCTCCGCCTCGAGGAAAACGGAAGGTTGGGCAGACAGGACATGACAAAACAGCAATGCCACCAAAGTGACAATGCATTTTATCATTTTCGGTATCATTTGTAAAGGTTTTTAGTGATTACTCACCCTATTTACAATAATAGCGTTTTTATTTCAATATTCAAAGGACGGACAACTACAATATTCATTATATTTGCCTCTGCAATGGCTAACAAGATTGGAAAGATACTCGTAGTCGACGATAATGTCGGCATCCGCAAGGCCCTGAAAATCCTTCTCCCCCTCCATTTCGCCGAGGTGGAGACCATCCCCTCACCGGCCACCATCGTTTCCACCATCGAATCGTTCCATCCGGATGTCATCCTTCTGGACATGAACTTCAACACTTCCATCAACACCGGCAACGAAGGGCTCTTCTGGGTCGGGGAGATCAAGAAGATGGCTCCGGAAATCGAAGTGGTGCTGTTCACGGCTTACGCCGATATCCAGCTCGCCGTAGAGGGAATGAAGCGGGGTGCCTTCGATTTCATCGTGAAGCCCTGGGAGAATGAAAAACTGATTGAAACCCTGAAAGCCGCCAGGGACAAGGCCAGGAAGGTGGTGCGGCAGACAAACTCAGGGACCGGAGAGGGCTCGATGTTCTGGGGAACTTCGACTGCGATGGCGGCGATAAGGAAAACCGTAGACAAGATTGCCCCTACCGACGCCACAGTCCTGATTACCGGAGAAAACGGTACCGGAAAGGATGTTCTCGCTAAGGAGATACATGCACACAGCGCCAGAAGCGGGAAACCCCTTGTAGCGGTTGACGCCGGAGCAATAACCGAAACATTGTTCGAAAGCGAGCTGTTCGGCCACGTAAAGGGAGCATTCACGGACGCACATACCGACCATACTGGCAAATTCGAGCAGGCAGACGGAGGTACGCTGTTCCTTGACGAAATCGGGAATATCCCTCCACATCTCCAGGCCAAACTCCTGCGCGCCATCCAGAACAGGAGCATAATCCCCGTGGGGGGTACCCAGGCCCGTCCTGTAGACATAAGGCTGATCTGCGCGACCAACATGAACCTTGAAGCCCTGGTCCGTGAAGGAAGGTTCAGGGAAGACCTGTACTACCGGATCAACACCGTCCACATCGCCCTTCCGCCTCTCCGTGAGCGCAAGGGAGACATCGTTCCTCTGGCTGAAAGGTTCATTTCCGATTTCGCCCTGAAATACCACCGGAGCATATCAGGACTTGATGACGGTGCAAGGGCTGTACTTGAGGCACATCGTTGGAGCGGGAATATCAGGGAGCTTCAGAACTGCATGGAGAAGGCGGTCATCCTTTCCGAAGGGAATACCCTGACAGCCAAGGATATATCCATAGACTCCCAGACAAGCCGTCCCGAACGCGGCTTTGACGACGGACGCGACGAGGAAACCCTTGTCAAGGAGGCGATGCAACGCTGCGGCGGCAACATCTCGGCGGCAGCCAAGATGCTCGGGATCAGTCGCCCTACGCTATATGCCAAACTGAAGAAATACGGCCTATGACAGTTCCCACGTGGTGTGTGGCCGGAGCCTGCGTCCTTGCCGCACTTCTCTCGGCCATAGTGGCCACGATCATAACCAGGAGGAAGGCAATCCGCAAGGTCGCATACATGATGGACGCCCTCGAGGACGGGGAACTTAACTTCAGATTCAAGGACAGCAACCGCTTCAACCGCACCCTCAACCGCATCCGTTCCATCTTCGAACGCCAGAGGCAGGCCCACGAACAGGATTCCTGGACCAAACTCATCCGTGTGCTCACCCACGAGATCATGAACACGGTCTCCCCCATCGCATCGCTTTCTGACGCACTGGCCGAGTCGGTCGATGACCAGGGCCGGAGCGAACTGGATCTCAAGGCCGGGCTGGAGACCATCTCCGATTCCTCGAAGAACCTGATAAAGTTCGTGCAGACCTACAGGCAGCTCAGCGGAGTCGCCAGGCCCGTCAGGAAAGCTGTCGACATCCAGGAACTGATGGACAGGATTATTTCCCTCAACAGCGAACTGGTGGCATCCGCCGGTGCGGTCTGCAGGTATATTCCCATTGACATCGACCTTATGATCTACGCCGACGAAAGCCAGATCTCCCAAATCCTTATCAATCTCATCAAGAACGCCGTCCAGGCAGGGGCAAGAAACATCGAGGTCACGGGGAAGATGGGCAAGGATGACGAGGTCATACTCCGGGTATCAAATGACGGTGAGCCCATACCCGCATCCAACCAGGAACAGATATTCATTCCCTTCTACACAACCAAGAAGGAAGGCAGCGGCATAGGTCTCTCCATCTCGCGCCAGATAATGCGCAACCACAACGGTACAATCGAGCTGCTTCGCAGCGACGAAACCTCCACCGTCTTCGAACTCATATTCAATTAAAAAAGTGTAAAGCCTTTACAGAAAAGTGTAAAGACCTTTACAACTTTACACCCACCCGTAAATACTTAATATATTGTTAGCCAACCAATTACGCGGTTTGGCACGCTCGATGCTTGCCTTTTATGCAAAAACGGGAAAGAATATGATCAAGAAAACATTCATAACGTTTATAAGTGTGTATTGTGTGATGGCTCCGTGGCTTGCAGGAAACCTGCAAGCCGGGGAACCGTCAAGGATCATGACTCTTAAGGACTGCATGGAGTATGCGATATCCAACTCGACCAAACTCCGTATCCAGCAGGCCGCGACGGGAGATGCTAAGATAGCCCGCAGGGACGCGATCCTGCAGGCTTTCACTCCGAACATCAGCAGCAGCACATACGCCTACTACAATTTCGGACGTTCCATCGACCCCGAGACGAACACCTATTTTACCCAGACTTCATTCCACAACAGCTACAGTGTCAGTGCCGGTTTCGACCTGTTCAACGGCTTCCAGGCAGTGAACAACCTCAAAATATCCAAAACCGGCCTTGCCATCAGCGAGTCACAGGAGAAGCAGGCCGAAGCCGACATCTGCCTGGCCGTAATGGAGGCCTATTACAACGTGGTCTACAACAAGAGACTGGCCGACATTTACGAGGAACAGGTCAGCGCAGCGGAACTCGCCCTGACCAAAGCCGTGAAGCAGGAGGAAATCGGGCAGAAGGGGCACGCTGACGTCGTCCAGATGGAAGCCGACCTGGCCGACCGGAAGTACGACCTCATCACTGTCCGGAATTCGTACAAGGACCAGCTGACCACCCTCTCCGATCTTATGTTCTGGCCGGAAGACGAGGAACTGGTCATCGAGACATCCATCAGTTCCCCCGCCTATGGTGAGGACTCCGCCGCCATCATGGACGAACGTGAAGAATCCATCGTCTCCTACGCCCTGGAGAACAATCCACAGGTGAAGATAGCCCAATGGCAGGCACAGAATGCAAAAAGAGAACTGAACACCACGAAATGGCAGTTGCTCCCCTCAGTCGGGATGTATGCCGGATGGAACACTTCCCTCTATTCGATCCAGGGTGCACAGTCCAAGAGCTTCAGCGACCAGTTCAGGAACAATGGCGGTGAATATGTGGAAATGTCCGTGTCATTCCCCATCTGGGGCAGGATGCAGAAGCATTCCAGGATAGCCAAGCAACGCAACGCCCTGGCCAAGGCCACGGCCGAATATGACCAGAAGCGCCGCGATGTCGAATCGGAAGTCCGCAGGGCCATCCAGGACCGTGAAGGATCGGCGGCGGCCTATGAGCAGGCCCTCCGCAAGTGTGAGATCCAGGCGGAAGCCTACAATCTCAACCTGAAAAAGATGGAGCAGGGCCTCATCTCACCTTTGGAGCTTCAGACAGCTACCAACAATTACCTGAAATCCAAGGCAGATGAGATGAACTCCTTGTTCAAGTACCTCATAAAGGACTCTGTCGTACGCTATTACAACGGAGAGGAATACATCAACCAGTAGAAAAAACACAACATCATGGATAGGATACTAGAAAAGAAAACAGGCTGGAGAGTGGCATTCACGAAGAAAGCCCTGCCCTGGTGGCTCGGCGCCCTTCTGGCCGTATTCATCATTTACCTTATCGCAAGGCCCAATGCGAAGACCCTGCGCGTGGACAAGGACACTTTGACTGTCAGCACAGCCACCAGAGGCGAATTCAATGACTACATCCGGGTCAGCGGAAGGGTGCAGCCGATGACTACCATCCAGCTGTCTCCCCAGGAAGGAGGAATGGTGCAGGCAATCCTTATCGAGGAAGGCTCCACCGTCAAAGCCGGAGACCCCATCCTGGTCCTTTCCAACGACAACCTGGACCTCCAGATCCTGAATTCCGAGGCCGAACTGGCAGAGAAGGAGAACATCCTCCGCAACACCCAGATCCAGATGGAACAGCAGAAACTGGACGTACGGCAGAATGTGCTCGAATACGGTACCCAGGTGGAACGCATGCAACGCGCCTATGAGCAGCAGAAAGCGCTCTACGAAGACAAGCTGATCGCCAGGGAAGACTACATCAAGGCGAAGGAGGATTACGACCTGGCCGTCAAGAAATACGAGCTCATCCAGGAGCGTTCCCGTCAGGACAGCCTGTATCGCGGAACCCAGATCGACAGGATGGAAGAGAGTCTCGAGAACATGCTCATCAACATGTCGATGATACGCCGCCGTAAGGACAACCTTATCGTCAAGGCTCCCATCGACGGTGAGTTGGGACTTCTGGACGTGGTCCTGGGACAGACTATCTCGGGCGGAGCCAAGATCGGACAGATCAACTCTGTGGGAGTATACAAGGTTGAAGCCCAGATTGACGAGCATTACATCGACCGTGTGGTGGCAGGATTGGAAGCAACTTTCGAGCGCCAGGGCGAGACTTTCTCGACCGTCATCAGGAAGGTATATCCCGAAGTGCGCGACGGCAAGTTCAAGGCTGATTTCAAGTTCGAAGGCGAGCAGCCGGACAACATCCGCGCCGGCCAGACATATTACCTGAACCTCCAGCTCGGGCAGCCCGAGGAGGCGGTCATCATCCCCCGAGGCACCTTCTACCAGAAGACCGGTGGAAAGTGGATATATGTGGTTAACAAAGATGGCAACAAGGCCGTCAAGAGGGAGATCCGCATCGGACGCCAAAACCCTCAGTATTACGAGGTTCTGGAAGGTCTTGAGCCTGGCGAGAAGGTCATCACCTCCGGCTACGACACCTACGGTGACAGTGATGTGCTGGTGTTTTAAAAGAGCGAAATGAAGATATTCAGAAAGACAGGGGTTTCGACGGTGATCAATGTCATCGGGATGGGGGTCGCTCTGGCGGCGGCGATGATCCTGATGGTGCAGGTGCGCTGGGACACTACTTACAATAAGAACTTCGAGGGACACGAGAAGGTGTTCCGGATGGAGAACAACTGGATAGATCAAGGGCTTTTCAGCACACATATCAGCCGGCCGTTCATCGAAACGGCCCGTGATGCCAGCCCGAATATCGAAGCCGTGGGGACGATATCAGACCAGGGGAATCAGATATTCTACAGGGAGGGCGACAAGGAATCAGCCATAACGATCCCGGCCGTTATGGTGGACAGCGCAATGTTCTCGGTATTCCCTTTCGAGTGGGTGGAAGGTTCGGCCAAGGACTTCAACGTCCCGGGGAACGCTGTTCTGAATGAGACCTTCGCTAAAATGATATTCGGGGAAGAAAGCGCCATTGGAAAGACGCTTCATACCGGCGACATCTCCTCCCGTATCATCGGTGTGTTCAAGAATACGCCTCGTAATTACAGTATGCATTGCGGGATTATCGCAAACATCGGGGACAATAATCTGGAGGATTTTAGCGAATGGTCGTACGGTTCTTTCTTCAAGTTGAAAGATCCTTCTCTGGCTAAAGAGACAGAGGATGCGATATATACCGCTCTCAAGGAATACATATCGTCCGATGAAGAGACCCAGGCAGAATGGCGCAACGGATTCAGGATTTCCCAAATCCACGAGGCTCACTTTGAAAGGGATGTGAAGGCTGATGTTTCCAGCGCCAACAAAGCCATTACCATCACTTTGGCGGCCATCGCCATCCTGCTGATTCTCATTGCCATAATCAACTTCATCAACTTCGCCTTTGCCGAGATCCCTTTCAGGATCAAGAACATCAACACCAGGAAGGTTCTTGGTGAGGGCAGAGGGTCCCTCATCGGCCGTCAACTCGCCCACGCCGGGCTGATTGCCCTGGCGGCATTCGGAGTCGCCTGCCTGACCGTTCACATTGTCTCAGGGACTTCCTGGGCATCCTACGTGTCTGATTCCCTGAAACTTAAAGATATTCCTGGAATACTCGCCCTGACCCTTTGCGTGGCATTGGTCTCTGCGGTTGTGGCTGGAATCGCCCCTGCGATGTATTCCACGTCGCAACCTGCCGCCCTAGTGCTGAAAGGCTCCTACGGGACAAGCGTAAAGGGACGCGCCTTGAGAAACGCCCTGGTCGCGATCCAGTTTGTGCTGTCTTTCATATTCATAATAATGGCCCTCTACGTGTCGGTCCAGACCAAGTATATGATCCGCAAGGACATGGGCTTCAGCCAAGCAAGGGTTCTCCAGGTCTGGTGCGGCTATCACGCCGGCGGTCAGCATGAAGCGTTGGAATCCCAGCTGCTGCAAAACCCTTCAATTGAGGCTGTGACTTTTGCCGACAACCTGCTCGTTTCAGACCAGAAAATGGGCTGGGGCCGCACGGGCGACGACGGGAAACAAGTCTTCTTCGAGGTGCTTCCGGTCACTGATGATTTCCTGAGGTTCTTCGGCCTCCAGGTCTTGGAAGGTCGTGATTTTCAGGCCTCTGACAACCAGAGTGAGACCGGTGTTTTCATTGCCAACGAGAACTTTATCCAGAAATTTCCGCAGTACAATGTGGGCAGCCAGGTTGGCGGCCATGTGGACAAAACAGAGATTGTCGGTATCGTCAAGGACTTCAATTTCAAGAGCCTCCAGCATCCGATGGAGCCGCTGATGCTCCTGGTCTGGGGGAAAACGCAGTGGAGAGATTTCAGTGTGATGTATGTGAGGATGGCTCCTGAAGCCGACTTCAAGGAAGTCTCCGAGTTCATAAAGAAATCGGTCTGCGAGTTTGACCAGACCAGGGAGCCGGACCAGGTGAACGTCCGCCATCTCGACGAATGGATCGAGAATATGTACAAAGAGGAAGAGTCGCTTGGAAAACTTATCACCATCGCTTCCTTCGTGGCCTTGCTCATCGCGATCATCGGCATAATCGGCCTGGTGTTCTTCGAGACCCAGTTCCTACGTAAGGAGATCGCAGTGCGGCGTGTAAATGGAGCCACCGTTGAGAGCATCCTCGGGATGATCAATCGGAAATACTTGATTATGGCGGGAATAAGCTTCATTATCGCCTCGCCTATGGCATATATGATTATCACCAATTGGCGGAAAGGCTTCGCCTATCAGGCTCCTGTGCCGGTGTGGATATTCATAGCGGCTCTTGCCTTCGTGGCTGCGGTCACCTTCGGTGTGGTCACCCTTCAGAGCTGGCGAGCCGCAAACGCCAATCCGGTGGATAGTTTGAAGAATGAATGATAAAGAAAACAATAGAATACAATTAGTTAAATAAATAAAAATCAAAAAGTTATGATTAAAGTTACCAACCTATCCAAGATCTTCCGCACGGAAGAAATCGAGACCACTGCCCTCAATGGGGTTTCATTTGAGATCAAGGACGGCGAGTTCATCGCCATAATGGGACCTTCCGGATGCGGCAAGTCAACCTTGCTGAACATCCTCGGCCTGCTGGACAATCCCACCAGCGGCTCCTATGAGCTTCTCGGCACCGAGGTCGGCCAGCTCAAAGAGAAAGAGCGCACCAAGTTCCGCAAGGGCAATATCGGCTTCGTGTTCCAGAGCTTCAACCTGATCGACGAGCTGAACGTCTATGAGAACATAGAGCTTCCCCTCAGGTACTTGAACATCAGCGCCTCTGAGCGTAAGCAAAAGGTCACTGAGATTATGAAGCGTATGGCTATCAGCCACAGGGCACAACATTTCCCGCAGCAACTCTCCGGAGGTCAGCAGCAGAGGGTGGCAATTGCCCGCGCCGTCGTCGCCGGTCCGAAGTTGATCCTCGCCGATGAGCCCACCGGTAATCTGGACTCAAAGAACGGCAAAGAGGTTATGGATCTTCTCACCGAGCTGAACCAGGATGGAACCACCATTGTGATGGTGACCCACTCCCAGAAAGACGCCGCTGTCGCCCAGAGGACAATCGACCTCTTCGACGGCCAGATCGTCTCCGACGTGAAGAACGAGCTTTAGAATATGAAGAGTTTCCTGAAGTTCCTTTCCCGCAATAAGTTATACACGGTCATAGAGGCTGTGGGGCTGGCCGTGAGCCTGGCGTTTGTGATCCTTATCGGCAGCTATGTCGTGCAGCAGTACAAGGTGGCTCACGAGTCGCCGGACTGGAAGCGGACCTTCACGCTGGGTAATAACGACTTTCTTGGCCTGACCTATTGGGACAAGGAAGAGCTGGAAATGAATATTCCGGAAGTCGAGGCGGTGACCCACGCGGCGATGCTCTGGCAGCCGAGAATCCAAAGCGGCGAACAGCCCATCAAAGCGTCCGGAATCGAGACCGACGCCGGTTTCTTCAAGGTGTTCCCTGAATATCACCTCCTGGAGGGAAGCCTAGAGGATTTCGTGGGAAAGGATGACATCCTGATCAGCGAATCCTTTGCCAGGAAGATTGGTTGTCAAGTCGGCCAAGCCATCAAGGTGGATCAAACGGACCGCACCATCAAGGGCATATTCGCGGACTTCGACGGCTCCTTCTTCATGCCCGTGGACATAATCACGAATATCACCGCAACCTGGGCCGCGGAACAAGGGAAAGCCTTCAACAGCATCGGAAATTACACAACGTGGTTCAGTGTTCGTGAAGACGCCGACCTTGCCGAAGTGCAGGCCAAGGTTAAAGCCCTCCTTCACAAGAACTACGACCCCACTTGGGGGCAGGAAAAGGTGGATTCCTGGAAAGTTTACCGCATGGATGAGGCCTTCTTCTTCACCGGGAGCAGCAACGGCCTCACACGCGCGGGAAATATCCAGCTGTTGCGCCTGCTGACCATCGTCGTGCTGCTGCTCCTTCTGTCGGCCATCTTCAATTATGTGAACCTGAGCCTGGCGCTCACGGGCAAACGCGCGAAGGAAATGGCCACCCGACGCCTCCTGGGGGCCGACAAAACCGGCATTCTGTGGAAGTACATTGCCGAGTCTGTCGCCTTTACCGCTGTCTGTTTCGCAGTGGCTCTCCTGTTGGCCGATTTACTGGCTCCCATGGTGAATAGCCTTGTTTCCACCAGCGACCCTGATGAGTTGATGTTGGGCATGGGTGACACCAGTGTCAGGCTATCATTTATGATGACGCCGGCTTATATCCTGGCGTACATCTCCGGTATACTGGTCCTTGGTGTCATCAACGGTTTGCTCCCGGCTTTCGCGGCCTCACGCTTCCAGCCAATAGACGTGATCAAAGGCACTCTCCGCCGCCGGAACAAAATGATACTGAGCAAGGTATTCATTGTCGTCCAGAACGTCCTTTCGGTTTTCCTTATCGCTATGGCCCTGGTGATGGAGATTCAGATGCGGCATATGCTCACCAGGCCGACGCACTCAGCGACAGACAACCTTTACTACATTGAGTATTCAGCCCAGAACTATGATGCGATGAAGCTTTTCAAGGACAAGGTGGAACAACTTCCCTTTGTGACAAAAGCGGGCGTGGGACGAGGTATTCCGGGACTCATAAATATGACGATGGGTGTCAAAGTGGACGAAGAGCACCACGTGGATATGCCCGTGATACTTTGCGACTCCACCTATTTCAAACTGCTGGGACTGGAAGTGGAAGAGGATTTCGGACATCCGCTGACGCATTCGCTGTGGATGAGCCGGAGCGCCTTCAATGCGGCGGGGGTGTCAGACACATCTACCGTATTCCCGCGGCGAATCCGGATGAACGGCGCCCAGCCGGAGTTCATCGGCGGAATAGTGACGGACTTTCCTGCCCGTCCAGCGTCAGAAAGCGATATCAATCCCAATGGCGGTGTGATCGTGACACGAGTAGAGGAACTGTATTACGCGAATAGCTTGCTCATCGGGACGACAGGTGAAGACAAATCTTATGATGACCAGATCCGTCAGGCTTACCGTGAATTCCGTCTGGAGACCTCCGGTGTGGAGGAACCCGCCTGGCTATATGGCTTCATCAAAGACATCAACCGTAAGCAACTGGCTCCTGTGCGTAGGACCTTGCGCCTCGTGGAACTATTTGCTGTTCTGGCGGTTCTGATATCCCTGCTGGGGCTTCTTGCGATGAGCACGTACTTCGCCGACGAGAACACCAAGCAGATCGCGGTGCGTAAGGTTTTCGGGGCAGATGTGAACAGCGAGACTTGGAGGAATGTAAAGAGTTATATGATCTTGACGGGTGTCGCTTGCCTGATAGGCATTCCTCTAGCGATCTGGGCCGCCCGCCTCTACCTGCAGCGGTTCGCCTATCGGGTTGAAGGGTATGGATGGGTGTTCGCCGTTGCCGTGATTATCTCCCTGGCAATCGCCTTCGGCACCGTCCTCTGGCAGACCCTCAAGGCCGCCCGGACCAACCCCGCCACCGAACTGAAAAAAGAATAGAGACGAATATGAGAAGTTACCTGAAGTTCTTAAGTAGGAACAAAATGTACACTGCCATCGAGGCAGCCGGGCTCATAGTGAGCCTGGCCTTCGTGGTTATTATCGCCTGCTACACTTGGCAGCAGTTCTCTACAGCTAGGGAAGCTGTTGACCACCAGAGGATTTACGCCCTCTGCGGCGGTCAGGAATACCTGTCCGCATGGCCGGGAGAATTGTCGGTTGTTATGGACCGTGTCCCTGACGTGGAGGCCGGAGGAAGGGTCGGCGATTTCGGAACCTCAGCGATCTTCAACGGGCAAAGAGTCCAGGGATCGGTCGATCTTTATGAGATAGATCCAGAGATATTCGAATTCATCCCGCAGACATTCATCTCCGGGTCCGCGGATGTCTTGAAAGACAGGAGCCAGGTGATTCTCGGAGAGTCTTTCGCTAACAAGATATCCCCAGGCATGGATCCTGTCGGCAAGACTATCATAGTCAGGAATGACACCTGTGTAGTGGGAGGAATCCTCAAGGAATCAGATCGTTCCATCCTTAAAGGGAGTGACATCTATCGTGCCTTCAAAGGACCGGACGAAGTTTACACGGCGGAGTTCGTTATCCCGGTGAGCCTGGTCTTGATCAAACTCAGGGAAGGAGCGGACCACAAAGAGACAAGGGCGCTGATTGACACGCTGATACGGCAGGAATTCGCCGATTTCTATAAGGTCAACAAGCCGGAGCGTTCGATGACTATGCCATTCAAGGACGTTTACTTCTACAAGTCCGGAAGTGTCCTGAAACAAGGCAACAAGTCCCTCCTATATGTGTTGATAGCGGTCGGAATCCTTTTGCTTGCCTCCGCTCTTTTCAACTACATCAACCTGAGCGTGGCGCTTGCGGGAAAGAGGGCGAAGGAGATGGCCATCCGCTCGACCCTTGGCGAGTCCAAGGGCCGGATTCTATGGAGATATATCTCAGAATCAATTATTTTCGTGGCCGTCTGCATGGCTCTGGCAATGCTTTTGGCCAAATCTCTTGAGCCAGTTTTCAACCGGTATATGGCTGGAGACATCGGGCTTGAGGTGGCATATTCACCGATGTACCTCGCCGCGTACATCCTGATCATCTGCCTCGTGGGAGTCATCTCCGGACTTGTTCCCGCGGCTATGACTTTCCGTCACGACCCCGTCTCCATCATCAAGGGAGAGCAACGTCGCCAGACAAAAAGCCTATTCTCCAAGGTGTTCATCATCATCCAGAATGTGATCACCGTCGCTCTGATCGCAATGGCCCTTGTTATGGAACTCCAGTACAACCACCTCGTGAATATGCCTCTGGGTGCGAATGTGGACAATTTGTATTACATCTCAAGCGGAAGCGTGGGAAGGGATGCGCTTGCTTCGAAGCCATACGTTGACAAGATAGGAACATCTAATGGTTTCCCTGGCAAAGGCAATATGTCAATCAGCACGACGGTTGATGGCCAGAAATACAACATCCGCCTGCTCGAGTGCGACGAGACCGCTTTTGAAATGTTCGGATTCGAGCAGGTAAAGGATTTCGGCAGGCCCAGGAAGGGATCCCTATGGTTCACCGAATCGGCGGCGAGGGTTTATAACATCGACGAGGACAATCAAACCGCTCCAGATGTGTTCAGTATGATCTGGGGTCATCTGGAGACCGGGGGAATAATCAAGGACTTCGCAACCAGGAGCGCGTCGGAGATCTCTGGAAACGAAATCGGGCTTGTTGCGATAAACGACTTGGAGGGCCAGTCAACTTGCGTTTTGAAGCTTAACAGGTTCGATCCGGAGGTTCGCGCTGAGTTAAAGGAAATCGGACGCCAGGAGAGTCTCAGGATAACCGGTGACGAGGAATACGCCGAAAAGTACTATGGGTACATCCCCGACCTTATCAAGAAAGGTATGGAGGAGACCCGGAACTTCATAAGCCTCATTGAGTTATTTATGCTGCTCGCCACGATTATCTCGCTTCTCGGGCTGGTCGCTATGAGCGCCTACTACGCCGGAATGCAGACCAAGGACATCGCCGTCCGTAAAGTATTCGGCGGGACGGTCAATTCCGAGACCCGGAGAGCTGTCACTGAATACCTTGTTCTGGTCGGCGTAGCCATCTTGATCGGAGTGCCGATCGCAATCTTCCTTGCGGAGCACTACCTGAGGCAGTTCTGGTACAGGATAGAAGGCTACGGCTGGGTGTTCGTCGTGGCTGCGGTAATCGCATTGGTCATCTCATTCCTCGCCGTACTCTGGCAGACTCTCAAAGCCGCGCGGACGAATCCAGCGGAAGAACTCAAGAAGGAGTAGTGACTGATTTGTAGATGAAATAAGCCGACATCGCCGCTCCTATCACAACGGCGATAATGGAGGCTTCGGCACCGAAAAAACCACCGGTCAAAATGTCCGGGCCATTGATCGACGCATGGATAAGGCTTGCGTCAACCCCACCTCCTGACACGGCGAAACCGAAGATATTCCCTTGGAAAAAGTTCCAAGCCCAATGGATTCCGATAGGAAACCATAGGGTCCCGGACCATTTGTAGGCCGCACCCAGCAGAAAGCCTGCCTCTATGGCTATGGCAACGGATGACCACCATGTGCCTTGAGGGTAATGGACCGCACCGAAGAAAAGAGACGAGACTATCAGCGCCGCCGCGAATCCCCATTTCTCGTCAATCCAGCGGAATATGACACCTCGGAACATGAGTTCCTCACCAACAGCGACAATCAGGAAAAGGAAAAACGAGTCGATTATAAGGAAAGTCCTGTCGGTGCCTATGTTGAGAATCGAGTACACCCCGATCATCATCATAACCCCAACAACCAGCACGAAGAAAAGGGTTCCTATTCCGAAACCTTTCGCAGTGTCAATCAACGACTTCCGCCTAGGGACATCCTTGGCGGGGCTTTTCTCGATCCACTTGACAAAGACCGAATACAACGCCGGGATCCAAGCGGCGGCAGCGACGCATCCAATCCAGCGGATCCAGCCTATAGGAATGAGACGTACCGCCTCATCACTGAGTCCATAAAGGAAAAAAGCTATGATAAAAGAGGCCAGAAAAAGCAGGAACCACTTCCAGACGGGCATTGACTTGATCGACATGGCGGATGATTTTTCGCCAATATAGTGATTCTTCCCGATATTCCCACACCGGCCAGCCTAACCCGCTGGAATTACTTGGCGGCGTCTTTGAGGGCTTTCTCGACCTGCTTCTGCACTTCGGGATCACTCAAGGCCTCCTCGGCTTCCTTCATGGTCTCGTCAAAGCTCTTCTGGAGACCCTTGTACATCTTGACGGAATAGCCAAGCTTGGTGTCATTCTTTTCCAAAAGGTCCACATCGCAGCGATGAAGGACACCATCCTTCAGGAACGACCAGCTATAGCTGCCGACATAGATCTCAACGCCGAGGATCGAGGTGCCGTTATTGTCCTGGATCATCTTCTCAAGATCCTTCTCGGAATAGGCCTCATCCTTGTCGGATTTGTCCTCAAAGCCATAGACATTGATCCCATTGTCAGCGACCTTCTTGGTCACTGCGTAGATCCGCCTCACATTCTCAATGTGCTGCTCCTTGGTGTAGGTGTCGCCGTCCTGGATCTTAAAGTTGGCTAGAGCGTCGTGTTCGTCACCGTAGTAGGTGTACTTGCTGGTCTCGTTAAGCTTGTACTCAGGAGCCAAGTCAGAAAGCTTGATTCCCTCATTCTTCTTGAAATAGAACTCGGCAGCCTCCTTGGAATATTTCTCACCCTCGAAGGCTTCCTTCATCATCTTTTCAGCCACCTTTTCCAGGTCGACCTTGCCGTCGCCCGTCTCAGCGCTGCCGGCCTTCTTGCCACCCTTACCTCCGCATGAAACAAAAGCCAGAGTGCAGGCCAGGCAAATGACACAAACAAATAATCTTCTCATAATCAGTAGTTTCTAAAATACTATTTACAATTTACAATCTACAAATATCGGTAATCCCTTTTTTCCAAACACTATCCCAAAGGATAGAATTAACCGTCCGAAACGCCAGAAACAAGTCATAAAGACATTCAATTTGTGGTTTTTTATTATATTGGGAACATGAGAACACGTCTGATCCTGGCCACCGTCCTCTTTCTCGCTTGCGGGACGGCCACCATACACGCTGAGTATTCCGACCACAGGCGGAAGAACCTCGACTCGCTTGAGAATGTCGTGGTCAAATACACCCCGGACATAATAGAGAAAGCGACCGAAGAAGAACTCAAGGATCTGATCGGCGCCTATGACAACCTGATGAACGGGTATCTGCAGATCAACCGTGAGCGAAGCATCTTGTTCGCCCGCAAACAGATAGCCCTTGCCTCGAGAATGGGATGGCTGGTGAAAAAGTCAGACGCGGAGAAGACCATAGGAAAGCATTACTGGGGTTCGGAGCAGTACGACAGCGCCATGTTCTATTTCAATCTGGCTCTCAAGGACGTGGATCGGATCGCTGAAATCGCGGCTGACTCAGTCAACTCGCAAGGTTATAGCCAGGTGACCGTAGATGATTCATATTCAAGCCTATACGGTGCCATCGGAAACTGTCTAAACATGATGGATTCAATCCCAAGGGCTATGGAATACTACCGCAAGGCAGGCGAGATTTTCGAAAAGCATGGCTGGAATGAGAGCAATGCTATCCTGTACTACAATATGGGCGAGACCTGGAGGGAAGAAAAAGACTTTGACCAGGCGAAGGAATGCTACGACACGTCCCTGAAATATGCCTTGGCTTCCGGTGACTCGCTCCAGATCTCGGCCGCCATGAAAGGATTGGGTAACCTGTGGCTGGACCGTGGCAAAACACGCAAAGCTTTCAGGTACCTGAAGGAGGCCGACAGCTATTATTCCCTCCACGATGATCAGGAGTTTCGGGCCAGGATCGAGACACTGAACCTTATGGGCAAAGTTCTTTCCCAGCAGAAGAAACAATTGATAGTCATAACTTTAGGGGCAGTCTTACTAACCCTTATGACTCTTGTCCTTCTGGCTGTCAGCCGAAGGGCTTTCATATTCCGCCGCCAAAGAGATGCCGCTGACGAGGTGATTGACGAGGCCCTGGCGGAAAAGGACAACGACGATAGTACTGCGGACAAGGGTCCTGACAAACCATCCTTGACTGAAAGGGAGATGGAGATTCTGCACCTTATAGCCTCTGGCATGACCAGTCCGCAAATGGCCGATAAAATCTTCCTGTCAATCGCCACAATAAAATGGTACCGAAAGAGGCTTCTTGAGAAATTTGATGCTGTCAACACCGCCGAATTGATCTCAAAAGCAAAGGAAAAGGGCTTGGTTTAAGAGGATTTACATTATATTAGCGCCATGGCAAAAATATACGTGGCGTCAAGCTGGCGCAATCCCTATCAACCGGAAGTCGTGACAAGGCTGAGGGAAGCCGGTCATGAAGTTTATGATTTCAGGAATCCCGAAGACAATCCAGGAGGTTTTCACTGGGCTGACATCGCCGAGAACTGGCAGGAGTGGAGTGTCGAGGAATATATCGGGAATCTCACACACCCTATCGCCGAGAAAGGCTTCAAGGCCGATTTCGACGCCATGCTATGGGCAGACACATGCGTGCTGGTCCTGCCTTGCGGCCGCTCCGCCCACACAGAAGCCGGATGGTTCGCCGGGAAAGGTCTCAAGACAATAGTCTATATTCCCGAAAAACAGGAACCGGAGCTTATGTATAAGATTTTCGACCGTGTGGTTGGATCGATAGAAGATTTATTGGAAACTATTTAATCTCAATATGTTATATACAACGAACTTTAACATTTTCAAGAAAGCCTCCTTGGTAGCTTTCTTATTGATGGCCTTCGTCTCGTCCTCAGGCGCTACCATGAGAAACATAGCCCCAGCCGCGAAGGTTACCTCCTCCGGTTGCCTATCGGAAGCCTATGAAGCCGCCAATGTCACCGATGGCGTCATCGGGTGGGAAAACGCCGGGGAATGGGCTTGCAAAGGCCATGTGACCAGCTGGGGAGAGATGTTTTTCCCGTGGGTCAGACTCGACTGGGACAACGACGTGACTGTCAGCAGGATTGTCATTTACGACCGTCCATCCGAGAATGAGCATCTCTCCGGAGGGACTCTTCTGTTCGGCGACGGAAGCCATCTGAGCGTGACAGGAATCCCGAATGATGGCAGCCCGAAGGAACTCCTTTTCGACCCCAAGACTGTAAAGTGGGTCCGTTTCGAGGCCACAGATGGCGACGGTAAGAACATCGGACTCAGCGAGATAGAGGTATTCGCCCATGAGCCGGAAGATGGAGATTTCGTAGGCTGGGCAGACCCATACATCGAGACCACCCGCGGAAGATGGTTCTTCTGCACACCCGGCGGCAGGCCGATGGGAATGGTCGCGGCCCACGCTTTCAACAGGGTCAAAAACCAAGGTGGAGGCGGTTACAACTACAATTTCCCCTTCATCCTCGGATTCTCACAAATCAACGACTGGATGATCTCGGGACCTAACATCATGCCAGTGGAAGGAGATGTCAATCCCCTCCTTGGAATGGATGGCTGGAAGTCAGGCTTCCATCACGAGAGCGAGACCATCAGGCCTGGCTACCATAAGTTATTCCTGGACAGGTACAAAACCTGGGTTGAATACACCTCGACTGACCGTGTCGCCCTTTACAGACTCTCTTACGCGCCAGGCAGCCGTCCCGGACTGCTCGTGGACGCCGGGAGTGTGCTGGGCAACTGCACGATGAAGGAGGCTGTTCTCACAAAAGTCGATGAGCACACGGTCGAAGGAATGTTCATGACCACGGACAGGTTCTGGGGCGGCCCGAACAGGATCGGGCTGTATTTCGTCTTGAAGACCGACACCCCGATAATATCCGCAAGAGGATGGACCCGCAAAGGCCTTGAGCCCGACCCGTGGATAGTTATGGGAGACGGTGCGGGAATAGCACTCAGTTTCGGGGAAGAGATTGTCAATGTGAAGATAGCGATGTCTTACACCAGTGTTGAGAATGCCCGGGAAAACCTTGCCACAGAGGCTTCTGGCTGGGATTTCGATAGTGTCGTCAAGGATAGCGAGGCCATCTGGAACGAGGCTCTCGGAAGAATCGAGGTCAGCGGCGGCACCCACGAGAGGAACATCAAGTTCTACACCGACCTTTGGCATGTTCTCCTTGGCCGTCATAAGATCAATGATGTGAATGGGTACTATCCCGACTACACCTACGGGGAATATACCGACCACCGTACCGACGCCCCGATGAGGGTGCTCCAGCTGCCTTTGGACAAGGCCGGAAAACCGGTCCACAACATGTACGGTTTCGACTCCCTCTGGTTAAGCCAATGGAATCTCAACACTCTTTGGGGCTTGGCCTGGCCTGAGATTCTGGACGATTTCTCCGCCTGCCTCGTGAGGTACGCCGAAAACGGAAGCCTTCTTCCGAGAGGAGCCTGCGCCGGCGGATATTCGTTCATTATGACCGGCTGCCCGGCTAGTAATATGATAACCAGCACCTTCCTTAAAGGCATCCTGCGCAAGGTTGACTCCGAGACCGCTTTCCAGGCAGTCAAACGGAACCACCTGCCGGGAGGTATGATGAGCTACGAGAATCCTTCCGACCTTGAGTTCTACATCAAAAACGGCTGGTGCCCCGAAAGCGCCGGTAAAACCCTTGAATGGGCGTTCCAGGACTGGGGATTAAGCCGCATGGCGGCCAAACTCGGCCATGCTGAGGATGCGAAAGAATTCGAGAGGCGTTCCCACGGCTGGACCGTTCTGTTCGATCCGGAGCAAGGCCTTATATTCCCGAAAGACAAGAACGGGAATTGGACGCATAAAGACCCCTTGAAAGGCCAGGGATGGGTCGAGGCGAACGCCTGGCAGGCAACTTGGGAGGTCTCTCATGACATCCCTGAACTTGTCCGGCTGATGGGAGGTAAAGACAAGTTCTGCGACAAGTTGAACTATGCCTTCGAGCAGGCCAAAGATCTTGATTTTGTCTATGCCTACAGCGGAGGCTATGTCAGCTACGCCAACCAGCCAGGTTGCTCAAACGCTCATGTTTTCTCCCACGGTGGCAAACCTTGGTTGACCCAATACTGGGTCCGAAGGGTGGTTGAGCAGGCTTACGGAGGCACTACTCCCGACCTCGGGTATGGTGGACACGATGAGGATCAAGGCCAGATGGGAGGCATCAGCGCACTGATGTCAATCGGCCTTTTCAGCGTCACCGGCACCGAGACCGACGTACCTTGCTACGACATCACCTCGCCAGTCTTCGACAAGGTGATAATCCATCTGAACCAAGACTACTATTCTGGGAAACAATTCACTATCAATGTGAAAGGCAACCCGAATTGCTACATCCAGTCAGCTCGCCTCAACGGACGCAGCTGGCGTTGGTCACAATTCAGTCACGAAGATTTCGCCAAGGGAGGAACCCTTGATCTTACACTTGGCCCGAAACCAGCCACCTCTTGGGGGGCTTTGAAGTATTAAGACTATGAGAAAGCCTAATTACGACAAGTTTCCCGCTACCAAGGTCGATGCTCAGATTTGTGTCGGCTGGGATCAGATAATATCCGCTATCACCGCTGTTTCTGGAGGAAAGCCCATCGCCGTGGACACCTATCCCGGAGCGGATGAGGAAGAGATAGCTTCCGTGTTCGGAAAAGCTTTCGGCAAGACCCTGATGACCAGGTCTCTGATGAAGAGCGAGGATGAGATCCGCCGGATGACGAATCCCTTCATGACAGACGACGTGTTGTTCGGGTTTCTTACCTCTCTCAGAATCAATGATTTCTTTGACCAGGACAAGATTGCCGCAGCCAAAGCCTCCAAGGATTTTACGGTCGTGGTAGGCCCTGGAGCCTCGCTCGCCGCTCCTGAAGGAGCCCTGCTGGTCTATGCCGACATGGCCCGCTGGGAAATACAGATGAGGATGCGGCGCCACACAGCCAAGGGCCTTGGAGTTGATAACAGCCAAGATCCTGTCAGCATCCAATACAAACGGGGCCTTTTCATCGACTGGCATGTGTGCGACATTTACAAGGACGGTATTTTCAAAAAGATTGACTTCTGGCTCGACACCAATGACCCTTCAAGGCCCAAGATGATCAGCAAAGAAGCCTTCTTCCAAGGAATAGACAGGACCGTCGGTTCTCCGTTCAGAGTGGTTCCTTTCTTTGATCCTGCCCCTTGGGGAGGCCAATGGATGAAAGAAGTGTGCGATCTCGACCCTTCAAAGCCAAATTACGGATGGTGTTTCGACTGCGTTCCGGAAGAGAACAGCCTGTTGTTCAACATCCAAGGCGAACTGTTTGAACTTCCATCACAGGATCTTGTGCTGCTTAGGAGCAGGAAACTCCTCGGGGAGGTTGTCGAGAGCCGTTTTGGAAAGGATTTTCCTATCCGGTTCGACTTCCTTGACACCATCGGCGGCGGCAACCTTAGTCTTCAGGTTCACCCGACAACCCAGTTTATAAGGGAGAGTTTCGGGATTCCTTACACCCAGGATGAGAGCTACTACATGCTGGATGCGGTTGATGATGCTGTGGTGTTCCTCGGGCTAAAGACCGGAATTGACCCCGAGGCTATGATAAACGACCTCAGGGCAGCCCAGAGGGGTGAGCTGGTCTTCAACGCTGAGAAATATGCCAACAAACTCCCGGCGAAAAAGCACGATCACTTCCTTATTCCGGCCGGAACGGTCCACTGCTCAGGAGCCGGCAGCATGGTCCTTGAGATAAGCGCCACGCCTAACATATTCACTTTCAAGCTCTGGGATTGGGGAAGGCTCGGTCTGGACGGGAAACCTCGCCCAATCAATGTCGAGAGAGGATCAAAGGTCATCCAGTGGGAGCGGGACACTGAATATGTCAAGGCCAGGCTCTGGAACCATTTCGAACCGATAGCAAGCGGCGAAGGCTGGGATGAGATTCGCACAGGACTGCACCCGAACGAGTTTATCGAGACACGGAGAACCCGGTTCTCAGTCCCTGTCACCCATAACACGGGAGGCGGTGTCAATGTTCTGAACCTCGTGGAAGGGGAAGAAGCCATCGTGACCAGCCCTGAAGGCCATTTCGAGCCGTTCGTCGTCCATTATGCCGAGACCTTCATCATCCCGGCATGGTTAGGAGAATATGTGATAACCCCGCACGGACCTTCTGAAGGGAAGGCCTGCATGACAATCAAAGCATATGTACGAACTTGATGACCGGGTCATCATGACCCTTGACGCTGGAGGAACCAACTTCGTTTTCTCAGCGATCTCCAAAGGGGTGGAGGTGGTCCGTCCCGTCACCATTCCATCGGTTCCGGATAACAGCCTGGCTTGCCTGGAAAGGATTGCGGAGGGATTCCAAAGAGTTAAGGAAGAATCTCCATTGGAGCCTTCAGCTATAAGTTTCGCCTTCCCCGGGCCAGCCGACTACACTCATGGAATCATTGGTGACCTGCCGAATTTCCCCGGATTCAGAGGCGGAGTCGCTATGGGACCTTATCTGGAAGCGAAATTCGGAATCCCTGTGTTCATCAATAACGATGGCAACCTTTTCGCTTTCGGAGAAGCCCTGTGCGGAACTTTGCCCGAAATCAATGCCGCCCTTGAAAAGGCCGGATCGAAAAAGCGTTACAAAAACTTGCTTGGGATCACACTAGGGACGGGTTTTGGCGCTGGAGTTGTCACAGATGGCCGTCTTTTGACAGGTGACAACGGATGCGGAGGAGACGTTTGGCTGATGCGCCACCCTTCTGAGCCGGAACTAATTGTGGAAGAAGGTGTTAGCATACGAGCGGTCACTCGTTCCTATAAGCTTTTGTCTGGCGAAGACCGTGTATTGACCCCGAAAGATGTGTTTGAGATAGCCAAAGGACTGAAGCCTGGGGATATTCCCTCGGCAAAGGAGAGTTTCGCCTCGCTGGGGCGCTGTGCCGCCCACGCCATCGTCCATGCCCTAGACATTGTCGATGGCATTGTCTCGATCGGAGGAGGACTCGCCGGAGCCTCGGAGTTCTTCCTGCCGCCAATGATTGAGGAAATGCGTCGGACGGTCTCTACAAGAGCGGGTGCTTCGTTCCCTTGCCTTGAGATGGAGGTTTACAATCTTACTGATCCTGCGGAAAGAGCCGCCTTCCTGAAGGACGAGACCACTCTTGTCGATGTGCCTGGAACAGGGGAGAAGGTGATCTATGAGACCGTCAGGAAGACAGGTGTGGCAATATCAAGCCTCGGCGCGAGCCGGGCTATAGCTCTCGGTGCCTACGCCTACTCTATCTCAATGATGTCGTAGATTTCAAGAAGGGGAATCCTGAATATCGCTTTCCCGTCTCTGTATCTGAATCTCAATTCTTTACCCTCTGGTTGACGGACAATCCTGGAAGGCTTGACCGGACAACGCACGGTGACTTCAATTTCCTTCACAGGATCAATCGAGTCGATAATCGCAGTGTTCCTGTGGTCGCCCGAGGTGTTGACCAGATGGACTTGGAGCTTCCCGCCCAAAGTCCGCAATGACACATCCACATAAGGGGAGGATGCTACTTCCACGAGCGGATTCGGAAACAGCTCATTCACAAGGAGATTCACCTTCGCCCGAATGCCATCAGAACCTTTCCCGGCCTCGTAGTCTCCGGCGATTTCCTCAGGAATGTAACCGGTCTTTCCCGCTCCGAACGCAATGCTGCCCCATGCCGGTGGTTCGACAGGCTCACCAACCGGCCCAGGCTCACCAACCGGTCGAAGGGATGCGGAGAAGAACTCCGTCATCGCCTTACCGACCACAAGAAGCGATCCACCTTCACGAACATATTCAAGAAGGTCGTCACGGAAGGACTCGGAAATGGTCTCGCACTCTGGAATGACGATAAGCGGGAAACGGCTCATGTCGGGCTGTAAGGACGCCTCCCCGAGCAGATCCACGCTGTACTGTGCCTCAAGCAGGCAATTCATGATTCCGGTGGCACCACCAGTGAAATTCGGAAACAATGCCCCAGGATTGCCCGGAAGATTCCTGTGCTGATAGTCGTAAGTGGAAAGAAGCACAGCCACCTGCGGAACCGAGACCGAATGGTGGCAATAAGGCTGCCGGGCCCTGGCGAACACAGCCACATCCGCCATCGATGTCAACTTATCCAGATTTAGCGACCCATCCCCGTTCTGGGTGTAATATGCCTGAAAACCACCTCCTTGCGAAAGCGTGACCGCGGCTTCCCTCATCAGTTGGACTGATGGCTTCTGCCTGCGTTCGGCACCATTGCCGGCGAAACTCCAGGCCATAAGATCCCATGGAACGCCCTGCCATGCGAGATACCGTGCGGCCACTCGAGCGGAATTCACGCTGTTTGTGGAAGAATAGTCCCCAGACAGGAAATCCACCGGAGCCGACACCGGCTCTGACATATGGTGGGTGTATGCCCAGTTGCTGCAAATCTGGAAATCAGGATACTCGCTCCGCACCGCGGCGATGTAGTGGCGGAGATAATTCCGGTACGCCTCCCTGTGGAACTGCTTCCACTCGTACCAACCAGGATCTTCAGGCGATAGAGGAGCGTCTAACCCCGTCTTTTCCTTGAATAGCTTTACCGCCTTCACGCCATAGTCAAGAGCTGTCGCCCAGCATTCTCCATCCACCCACATTCCGTCCACACCATACACTCCGGCAAGCTCCTTAAGTTGGGGAACCAGCAGTTTATCCACATAGGGTCCGAACACGGAAGTGATTGTAGTACTGGGATTTCCGGCAGGATCCTTAATCGCCCAATCAGGATGAAGCTCAACCGCCCTGGCATCCCAGACCCCGGAATAGTGCATGTACAGACCGACACCACGGTCGGCGGTGACCTTCCTCCAGACCAAGAGGGGGTCCGTGACCAGACCTGGAGCAGGATTGCCCACCTTCGTGGGATAGCTGGAATATCCCGGATGACCCTTGCAATCCACCTGAATGTAGTCTGGATGGACCATGTCAAGGATTGTACCGACCATCTCAGGGGTTGTGTTGGCGCCAATGTTCTTATTGGCGGCTCCGGCGTGGAAATCGAAATGGATGCCGAGAAAACTCTCGTCCCGGCGGAGCCTTTCTTGACCGCTCAGCGCGAAACTTCCGGCAAATAGCATCAATAAAACAATTCTAAAAATCTTTCTCACAAAGACGACGAATTAATGTGGTTTATCAAAGATAATGACTATTTTTAAATGTTAACCTTATTAGTTGATTTGCCGTATGAAATATTACTTAAAGGCTTTTTCGGCATTTGCATTAATAGCATGTCTGACTTCACTTGATGCCACCGCCCGAAAATCAGACAAGATCATCTGGCAAATCGGCGAAAAAGACGGTTCTTCGGAAGGATTCGCCCTTTCCCCGGATGGATTCAAGGACTTCATCGAACACGATTTCGGTTTCGAGGACAAGTTTTTCCTCCTTGGCTGGTCCAACCCGGCCAAGGACTTCCCTTATGTTCTCCCAGGGCCGGCAGACACTTGGGGCGGTACTTGGTCTACAGCAGGCTGGAGGACACATTGTGTGAACATCCTTTTCGATTTGGGACGAAAACCTATTGATAAAGGGAAATATGTCCTTAAGATCCATCTTGCCGACCATGCGACAAAATTCCTTCCCCTTGTAAAGATAAGCCTGAATGAAAAGGACCAAAAAGTCCAGCTCGCTAAGAAAGGAACAGACCTGTCGTCGCTTCCAGCGCCTGGCATGACCGAGCCGGTGACAGACACTCTGGGAATAACCGGAAACCTCTCCGGCGCTTCCGCGTGTACCATAGAGATGCCGCTGAACGGAGAGGACCTTCGCAAAGGACCGAACATCCTAACCATAAGCGTACTGGACGGTTCCTGGATCCTGTTCGACCAAATCGAGCTTCTCGGGCCGTCACGCATAAGGGTAAGGCGGCCGCATGGAGTGTTCGTTCGCGGTGTCAAAGCTGCCGATTATCAGCTTGGGGATGATATCCAACCCCTGCTGGTTGATATCGAGCATTTGGAAGGAGACCCTTCTCTCGAAATCAAGGTGGACGGAAAAAGCATCATGCGAAAAACCATAGAGCAGGGACGCTACATTCTGGAAGCTCCAATGGCGGCGGTCAAGAAATCAGCAAAAAGCCATTACAAGATTCTGGTGGATGGCAGGAAGGTGGCTTCCGGGACAGTTCTTCGCTCGCCTTGGCAACACCAGACCCCGGCCGATTATGTCGACACCAGGACTGGCACGGCCCATTCGCGTTGGATGATAGCTCCCGGACCATGGATGCCTTTCAGCATGGTGAAAATGAGTCCGGACAACCAGAATTCCGGATGGCAGGCCGGATACCAACCATCGTTTGAAAGCATCGGGTGTTTCAGCCATATTCATGAATGGACTATGGCAGGCCTTGGGATAATGGCTGCCAATGGTCCGCTCATAACGAAGGTGGGAGATCAAAGGAAGGATGACGAGGGCTACCGATCAAGGATCGACAAACGGTCGGAAAAGGCTGGAATAGGTTATTACAGCGCAATGTTGACTGATTACGGCATTCTGGCTGAAATCACTGCCACGACCCGTTGCGGCTTCGAAAGGTTCACGTTCCCTGCCGACCGTGGCGAAGAAAGGATAATCCTGGAATTCAAGCCACAGGCGGAATATGGTATCATCATCAAGGACGCGAGCGTCACGAAGGTCTCCGACACGAGGCTGGAAGGGTACTGCCATGAGTTCTCTCCAAACGTGTGGAGCAGGGACGCGGACCAGGATTACCGCCTCCACTTCGTGATTGAATTTGACAGACCGATCAAAAAGATAGGCTGCTGGTCTGACGGGAGGATAGTTGAAGACATTTCCGGATTCAACTGGGGAGAATGCGACGCGGCCGGGGTGTTCGCGGTATTTGATCCCGAAGATGGAGAAATGGTTCAGATCCGGAGCGGGATCTCCCTGGTTAGCGTAGCCAATGCCGCCGATAATCTGGAGAAAGAGGTTGCCATTCCTTTCGGTTGGGACTTTGAAGCCGTGGTGAACAATAACATAGCGACCTGGAATGACATCTTTGCCAGGATTGAGATTGAGTCAGACGATGCCTTGGAGAAGTCAAGGTTCTACAACAACATGTACAGGGCCGTTTGCAGCCGAAACATCTGGAGTGATGTCAACGGTGAATGGATATCCACCGACGGGAGCGTCCGCAAGGTAGAGAATCCGGAAGAGGATATTATGCTGGGCTGCGATGCTTTCTGGAACACATTCTGGAATCTCAATCAATTCTGGAACCTTGTCACTCCGGAATGGTCACGCGGATGGGTAAGGTCACAGCTCGCCATGTATGAGGCCAATGGCTGGCTCGCGAAGGGCCCTGCAGGCCTTAACTACATTCCGGTCATGGTTGCGGAGCATGAGATACCTCTCATTGTCAGCGCTTGGCAGATGGGTATAAGGGGTTTCGACCCTGAGAAAGCCCTGGAAGCGGCGGTGAAGATGCAGACAACTCCCGCGGAGAAGGTATTCAAAGGTTTCGCCGGAAACCGCGACCTCGCGCATTACATGAAATACCATTATGTACCCTACGACAAAGGACGGTTCTCGAACACCATGGAATATTCTTTCGATGACTGGGCCGTAGGGCAGTTGGCAAAGTCCCTTGGGAAGGACGATGTCTATAGCGTATTCAACGACCGGGGATACTGGTGGAAAAACGTAATTGATAACGATGGCTACTGCCACATGAAAGACAGTGACGGGAACTGGATGGAAGGGTTTGATCCGTTCAGAAGCGGAGCGAACCACCATTATGTCGAAGGAAACGCTTGGCAGCTTACGTTTTTCGTCCCCCAGGATGTTCCGGCCCTCGTGGAAATGATTGGCCATGAAAAGTTTACTGAACGTCTGCTCTGGGGTTTCAATCAGGATGAGGCTTGGCGATACAATGCGCCTAACGACCAGTACTGGGACCATCCGGTAGTTCAAGGAAACCAGCAATCCATGCATTTTGCCTATCTGTTCAATTATGCCGGACAACCATGGAACACTCAGCGCTGGAGTCGTTCCATCCTTGACAGGTACTACGGCTACGGAGTTGCCAACGCCTACCTCGGAGACGAGGATCAAGGACAGATGAGCGCCTGGGCTGTTATGACTTCGCTGGGACTTTTCCAAATAGACGGCGGTTGCAATGCCGATCCTCAATATGAAATCGCAAGTCCGACATTCCCGAAGACGGTGATACATCTCGACGGAAGGGAAGGGCGTGGGGAGCAGTTCGTCATAAAGGCTAACGGAGCGTCAAGGAAGAACATCTACGTCCAGTCCGCCAAACTCAATGGAAAGGAGTGGAATTCTTTCAAGTTCCCCGCTTCCGAATTACTCGGAGGAGGAACCCTGGAACTGGAAATGGGACCGGAACCCAACAAGGAGTGGGGACTTCAATAAGTATCCGAGATTCCGCTTTTCTTTACAATTTAGTGACTTTTTGTGAATTATCTGTGTAACTTTGGGGTCATGCGTTTGCACGGAACAAAGTTGAATAGTTTGATTTCGGCGGTTTTCGTCGGAATATTGCTATTCAATTACGTCAGTTCCACAATGTTCTGGCATTGCCATGTGATTGACGGCCAGATTATTACCCATTCGCACATTTATTGGGACGGCCATGCCGGAGGCAGCTCAGACGGCGGACACACCTACAGTCAGCTCAAGCTTCTGGACATCCTTTGCCACATTGTTTGCACCGATTCCATCATTCCCGATGTCAGTATCTCCAGAACTGATGTCCTGGAATATGTTTTCACCGAATCGAGAGTTCTGGCTTGCGACTCCAACCATGCAAGCGACTTTGACCTTAGAGGCCCTCCCGCTTTGATATGATTGCCTTTAGCGCTTTGTCAAGCGCATCTTCGTTTTAATCATATCAACCAGAGAACTTAATGAATAATAAATACTTAGTACTGATGCTCTGCGCATCAGTCATTATTGGATGCAAGTCCAAGAGCAATTCCGAACAAGGCAACTCTTCATCCGGCTTCGTGGCGGACGGAGACATGGTGACGGTCGATGAGTCATCCGCGCTTGCCCAAAAACTTGTCCTTGAGACAGTTCAGCCCCAAGACATCAGCAGCAACTTCACAGCGACAGCGTCAGTCAGCCCCAGACCCGACTCCTATGCTGAAGTAGCTTCTCCTTTTAGCGGAAGGGTAAGCCGCATCCTTGTCCGTCTAGGAGACAAGGTTTACAAAGGACAGGCCTTGTATGAGATCAATTCCTCAGACTTCATGGAAGCTGTCAAGGAATATGTGGAAAACAGCAATGCAGCCTCTGTGGCCTCATCAAATCTCAGGCGGAAAAAGGCCCTGCACGAGTCTGGAATAGTTTCCGACAAGGAATTGGAAGAAGTCGAGAGCGCAAGTTCAGACGCTGACGCGGCTCTCGCGCTGTCAAGACAAGTCCTTTCAACGTTCGGAGTCAACCCGTCTTCGGCAAAGGTCGGACAACCATTACGTGTCCTGTCCCCTATCTCAGGTGTAGTGGTGAAGAACAATCTCGTTATGGGGCAAATCCTCTCAGATGAGGAAGATGCCCCTGTGGCTGTAGCGGATTTATCCTCGGTTTGGGTAACGGCCAATGTGAAAGAGTCTATGGTTCAAGGCATTGCGAAAGGTCAGACAGTAGGTATAGAGTCAGCTGGACAGCCGGTCTGCCAAGGCTCTGTGAGATATGTAGGCGAGATGCTGGACATGAAGACACGCACAGTCCCGGTCGTTGTCGAATGCGGCAACTCGGAAAGGATCCTTAAGCCGGGCATGTTCGTTTCCGCGATATTCTCAAAATCAATCGGAAACGCCATCGCTGTTCCATCCTCCGCAGTATTCCAGGGCAACGGGGCAAAGTTTGTATATGTTTGCCAAGAAGGTCTTGTGTTCAAGAAGGTTCCGGTGGAGACGGAAAACATCAACGAAGGGGTCGTGCTGGTCACAGAAGGTCTTGGCGGTGGTGAGACCGTGATCACCAAGGGTGGAATATACCTCAGCCATTAGCCTATGGACCGCTTCATCTCCTTCATACTTAGGCGCAGATGGCTGATAGCAGCGATATTCTTCGTACTGTGCCTTTTCGGAATATACTCATGGACCAGGTTGTCCATTGACGCCTATCCTGACATCGCTGACGTGACAGTGCATGTCGTGACCCAAGTTCCCGGTCTCGCTGCCGAGGAAATGGAACAACAGATCTCAATCCCTCTTGAAAGGGCCCTCAACGGCATTCCTTCCCTCAATATGATGCGAAGCAAGAACGCCTTCGGGCTTTCCATCATTGTCCTCGTTTTTGAAGACGGGACTGAGGACTATTGGGCGAGACAGAGAGTGATGGAATGCATCGGATCCGTTGATTTGCCTTACGACGCGGTGCCAGAACTCAATCCTTTGACCTCCCCCACCGGTGAGATCTATCGCTACGTTCTGGTAGGCGATGAAAGTGTTTCTCTAAGGGAGTTGACAGACCTCAACCAATGGACTGTGATTCCAGCTCTGCAGAAGATCCAAGGCGTTGCCGCCGTGAGCAACTTCGGCGGGCTCACGACACAATATCAAGTGGAATTGGATCCCGCCGCGCTGGCCGCTTATGACCTTTCCCTCTCCGAAGTCACAGAAGCAATTGAAAGCAATAACGCCAATGCCGGCGGAAGCATGGTCTCGATGGGAGAAATAAGCTATGTGGTTCGTGGTGTGGGACTTATCCAAGACCTTGAGGACATGGGAAGGATAGTTGTCAAGAACGAGGATGGGGTGCCTGTGTTCCTAAGCGACTTGGGAGAACTCAAGTATGGCAATCTGGAGCGCAAAGGCATACTCGGATACGTGGATGACAACCTGTCATTCAGTGACGGAGTGGAAGGAATAGTCCAGATGCTAAGGTATCAGAATCCATCCAAGGTTCTGGAGCAGGTTCACAAAGTGGTTGACGACCTGAATGAGAACGAGCTTCCGGAGAATGTACGGATACACATGTTCATGGACCGTACGCAACTGGTCGGCACCACCCTGCACACGGTTGAGCACACTTTGTTGTTCGGGATGCTGCTGGTTATCAGCATATTACTAATCTTCCTCGGGAGCATCAAGAGCGCCTTGGCCGTTGCCATCACGATTCCGATCTCACTTCTCGTGGCGTTCATACTCATGAACATCACCGGCATTCCGGCGAACCTATTGAGCCTCGGAGCGATAGATTTCGGAATACTCGTGGACGGAGCCATCGTCATGATGGAAACCATCCTCAAACTGAGAGAAGACAACACTGGACTTCCGCTCAGAGGGAAAGAGACCGCAGCAAGAATCAAAGAAGTAGCTAAACCCATCTTCTTCGCCACCATTATCATCATCGTGGCTTACATGCCGCTGTTCGCTTTCGAAAGGATTGAGAAGAAACTCTTTACCCCGATGGCTTTCACGGTCGGATACGCCCTGATAGGAGCCCTCGCGACAGCACTGATCCTAATTCCGGGACTGTCCTACTCTATTTACCGCAAACCCGGGAAAGTTTACGACAACAAAGTGGTCCGGAACCTGACCGCTTCATATAAAGAATGGACCAAGAGCTTGATAGACAAGCCTAAAAAGGTGTTCACGGGCATGGCCATAGTGCTTGCCGCTGTCTGTGTGATGGTGATCACTGTCGGAAAGGATTTCCTTCCGAACCTCGATGAAGGCGGTATTTGGATCCAGGTCCAGACCCCTCCGGGAATATCCCTGGAGAAGTCCAAAGGGATGGCAGATGATTTAAGGAACGTCCTTAAGGATGAATTTGAGGAAGTAACCTATGTTATGACCCAAGTCGGAAGAGATGATGAGGGCACGGAAGAATTCACCTCGTCACACATAGAGGTCTGCGTTGGCCTGAAACCATATTCCAAATGGAAAATGGGGAAAACCAAGGACGACCTTATCGGTGAGATGTCCGACAGGATCGCCCAAATGCCTGGCTACAAAGTAGGTTTCTCGCAGCCGATCATCGACATGGTGATGGACCAGATCGCCGGATCACACAGCGACTTAGCGATGAAAATCTATGGAGACGACCTGGACGAGACCAGAAGGATCGCCGAGGATGTTGAGAAAGTCATCAAGGACATCAAGGGCGCTACTGACGTGACCATCGACCAGGAACCTCCTCTTCCCCAGCTCAAGGTCTCAGTCGATAGGGAGAAGGTCGCTTATTACGGGATCAATGTCGCTGACGTAGCCGATCTGATTGAGACAGCGGTAGGCGGCCGGGCCGTGTCACAGGTGTTCATAGGCAGCAAAGTCTATGACGTGACTTGCCGTTTCAAGGAAGACAGCCGGAACACGCCCGAGAAAATAGCTGATCTTCCGCTTGTTACGGCATCGGGAGACAGGATTCCGCTTTCAGCGGTAGCTGAAGTGTCTTCGGTTCTCGGAGCAAGCACGATCACCCGAGAGATGGGGCGCCGCCATCTCACTATCAGAGTCAATCTTCGTGGTAAAGATCTGACCACTTTTCTTAACGAAGCCGACTCAAAGATAGCCCGTGAAGTCAATTACGACCACACGGCATTCTCATTGAAATGGGATGGCCAGTTTGAGAACCAGAAGAGGGCATATTCACGGCTCGGGGTGGTCATTCCTTTTGTCCTCGCGCTGATGTTCCTGCTCCTTTTCGGTGCATTCGGCAACTTCAGGCAAGCCGCTCTCCTGATTTCTTTGCTTCCACTCGCATTGTTCGGAGGATTACTGGCTCTAAATGTCAGGGGAATGACATTCAACGTGTCTTCAGCAGTCGGATTCATAGCCCTGTTCGGACTGACAATCCAAAACGGAGTCATTATGATTTCCCACATTAATGGTCTGAGAGTCAAGGGCATATCGCTTAAAGAGGCAGTGACGGAGGGAGCTTCACACCGTCTGAGGCCAGTCTTGATGACCGCCACAGTGGCTATTCTCGGACTCCTTCCCGCTTCTCTTGCGACTGGTGTGGGTTCTGATGTGCAGAGACCCTTGGCGACAGTGATTGTCTATGGACTGTTGTTCTCAACTATAATAACCTTGTTCATACTTCCTACCCTCTACTACCGCATGGAGAAAAGAAGGGGAGGTAAAACAGTGAAGAAAAATGAAGAAGCCTATTAGCATTCTGCTATCCTCTTTGATTTGCGTGACGGGGATGGCGCAGACTCTTGAGTCATTCCTGTCAGAAGTGGAACGCTCAAATGCCGCTTACATCGCGGAAAAGTACAATGTGGAAATAGCTGAGGCACAAGCTATTGCGGCAAAGGTTTTCAACGATCCGGAATTTACTGCCGAGTACTCGGACAATCAAGACCGTACCTTGATGATGGGACGCACAGTTGATCTGGGACTATCCTATAATTTCAATCTCGGGAATGCCCGCAAGGCCCGGATCGCTGTCGCCAAAGAAGAGGCCGAAATCACCAAAGCTCTTCTTGAGGATTACTTCAGGACTCTGCGCTTCGAAGCCATCGATGCCTGGGCGAATGCTTGGCAAACCCACTCTATTCTTGCCTTAAAAAAATCTTCGAGCGAGAGCATGGTAACTATCGCCGCTTCGGACAGCATCAAGGCAGCTTTGGGTGAAATAGGGAAAATAGACGCGCTCGAATCTTCAATAGAGGCCAGGGCAATGAAAGGAGACCTCATTCAGGCTGAAGCTGAATATACAAACGCCCTCACCACTCTCTCCTATCTTGCCGGCGGAATGGCGGTCCTGGACATCCCGGAAGACATAGCCACGCCTATTAAAGAATACCCGATAGACTATCTGGTCACTCTGGCCCAAGACAAGAGGGCGGACATCAGGGCAGCTTACCTATCTAAAAGCCTGTCCCAGAAGAATTTGGCTCTCGTCAAAGCGGAAAGGGCACCTGATCTTGGGGTGAATATGGGATATTCCCACAACACTGAGGTCCGGAACGAGATCGCCCCTGCCCCAATGTTCCGAGGAGTGACCGTCGGGGTGTCAATTCCTTTGAAATTCTCATCGGCGAACAGGGGGGAACGTGTCGCCGCTGAGAAAGCCGTCCTGCAAGCCGAAGCTGCCTATGAGGCAGCATTGAAGCAAATCGAGACGGAAGTCAGAATAGCATATTCATCCTACAGGGCGGCCGTCAAGACTTACGAGAACGACTCCGACGAGACTCTCGCACAAGCTCGTACGATTATGGAAAGCAGTAAGGAGGCTTATAGCAAAGGGGATTCATCTCTTCTGGACTACCTCCTGGCCGTACAGGTCTTCAACGACATCGCCGAGTCGTGCATCAGCGCCAAGGCAGATGTACTGTCAAAATGGGCCGAGTTACTCGCGGCTGTTGGAGTAGAGAGTATTTAAGATTCATATTATTAGGAATAATTCTTATCTTTGTGAGATATTAACAGAAACTACTTTTAATTATTAAATAATCATGAGAATTATCCAAGTTACAGGAAGGGAGATCCTCGATTCAAGAGGCAATCCCACGATTGAGGCCGAGGTCGTCCTCGAAAGCGGTATTATTGGTACAGCTGCCGTTCCCTCAGGTGCTTCCACCGGTGAGAATGAGGCTCTGGAGCTTCGCGACGGAGATCCCAAGCGCTATGGTGGCAAGGGCGTCCTGAAGGCCGCCGCCAACATCAATGACAAGATCGCTCCCGCCATCATCGGCATGTCCGCTCTCGAGCAGAGGGCTATCGACAAGACCATGATCGAGCTTGACGGCACCCCCACCAAGAGCAACCTCGGAGCCAACGCCATCCTCGGCGTCTCCCTCGCTGTCGCCAAGGCTGCCGCCGCTTACCTTGACATTCCTCTTTACCGCTACATTGGCGGAACCAACGCTTATGTCCTTCCTGTCCCGATGATGAACATCATCAATGGTGGAGCTCACTCCGACGCCCCTATCGCGTTCCAGGAATTCATGATCCGTCCCGTCGGAGCCGCCTGCGAGGCTGAGGCCGTCCGCATCGGCGCCGAGGTCTTCCACGCTCTCCAGAAGGTTCTCAAGGGCCGTGGTCTTTCCACCGCCGTGGGTGACGAGGGTGGTTTCGCCCCGAAGCTCAATGGCATAGACGATGCTCTCGACTGCATCATCGAGGCCATCAAGAAGGCCGGTTACGAGCCTGGCAAGGACGTGACCATCGCCATGGACTGCGCCGCTTCCGAGTTCTGCTTCAAAGAGGGTGACACCTTCTACTATGACTACAAGCAGCTTAAGGACGGCAAGCAGAAGGATCCTAACGGCAAGAAGCTCACCAGCGAGGAGCAGATCGCTTACCTGGAGCAGCTGATCACCAAGTACCCGATCGACTCGATCGAGGACGGCCTCTCCGAGGAAGACTGGGAAGGCTGGGTGAAGCTCACCAAGGCCATCGGCGGACGCTGCCAGCTCGTCGGCGACGACCTCTTCGTCACCAACGTGAAGTACCTCCAGAAGGGTATCGAGATGGGCGCCGGCAACTCCATCCTCATCAAGGTCAACCAGATCGGTTCCCTGACCGAGACCCTGGACGCCATCGAGATGGCTCACCGC
>JAEEGI010003662.1_pt1 | contig 36468 bp, 23 predicted proteins | sample 8958751 | NCBI WGS metagenome assembly JAEEGI01 (sample SAMN16246545, study PRJNA631951) | gut metagenome | biome: gut microbiome; feature: rumen; material: KS-attached | host: Bos | place: Iran: Karaj | collected 2018-10 | reverse complement strand
AGTCACAGATCACAGATCACAGTAAGCAAACGCAAACAAACAAACAGTAAACAGTTTGTTGAGTCGTACTAAAAAAGTTGACCACTATTTTTATTATATATATATTATATATAATATATATATAATAATATATAATATATTAATATATTTATTTTGTGTAGTCATCATTCATTTTCGCTTACTGTTTACTGTTTGTTTGTTTGAAAATCCGGTGAAAATGATAAACTGTCAACTGTCAACTGTCAAAACGCTTACTGAAATCTGAAATCTGAAATTCGCTAACTGTAATCTGTAATCTGTAATGCGAGATGCCAGTATCTGCGATAGCTTGTTCCAGTATCTCCTTCACCTTGTTCCAGTATCTGTTATAGAGGTGTTCCAGGCATTGGAATAGGGGTATAGAAGGTATTAGCGACAATGATAGCAGGCATTGGAATGGTCAAGAACAAGCCCGATATTATCTTTCAAGGATCTGCTCGGCATGTTCCTTTGTCTTCACCTGTTTGCCGACAAAGATCTGTTCTATGATACCCTCCTCATTGATAATAAAGGTAGTGCGGATAGTACCCATCGTCTTTTTGCCATACATGACCTTCTCGCCCCAGGCGCCCATCGCCTCCATCAGTGTCTTATCCACATCAGCAATCAATGGGAAGGGCAGTTCATGTTTCTCCTTGAACTTCACATGCGAGGCGGCAGAGTCCTTGCTCACGCCAACCACCTCATAACCTGCGCCCTGCAACTCCCCATAGTGGTCCCGCAGGCTGCAAGCTTCCGCGGTACACCCGCTGGTATTGTCTTTCGGATAGAAGTAAAGCACTAACTTACGTCCTTTGTAATCACTCAGACGGATATCCCGTCCCTGTTCATCCTTGCCTAATATCTCAGGCGCCTTGTCTCCAATATTCATCGTTTATCTGTTTTAATGATTCTGTTTACAAAGATAACTATTTAGAAATCATACGTTTTTATGTGTAGAATCTTCCAAGTTCCACAAGGAATCCTGGCATGGCGACCCTGATGATCCTGGTCTCCATTATGCCTTCGGATATATTTTATATGTCCGTTTTCGTCGATTCTCACCTCATCGACAAAGCCAATCCCCACTCGTTTTCCGTTGAAATGGGACTTTTTGGAGTCTTGTATGGTTCTTGTCGCTCCTTCAGTAACAAACCCGTCCTCGCCAAGTACTCTTTCTTCCTCCAATGATTTCTCATAGGCGGTGGCAAAGCTGACGACGACTCCACTACCGGCAAGCAGATATTCGTCATCGGCAAGTCTCATGAGAATGGCACCTCCCTCCTGCCAGATGGAATCGTTCGTGGCACGGGGATCCCAGGGGAGGGTATAATAATGTCGGCAGGTCATGACGATATTCCCGTCTTTAATGATACGCTCCTTGTCCTGCTGGTCGAAGAGAAGACCCCATGAGGACCCTCTCTGGTTCCCCCTGTTGAGGGGGAGAAGATGTGAGAGTTGGCGGATAAGGTCGTATGCCTTTGTGATATTCTCTGTCTCACGAGGGGAAGCTTGGTCGATGGCAAAGGGAGAGAAACCAAGGGCGTGATGCTCACCAAAAGCATAGAGGGCACGCACCCCACTGTTCTCACAGCAACGACTCTCTGGGATAAACAGACGGTTGTTGGGTAGCGCATACTGGTCTGCCCACCCTTTGAACCCCGTGTCATAGATGTCCGGAGCAAGCATGGCGAGCTGAGGAGCGCCGGCATGCCACAGGTCGATGAGATGGGCAAGGGGTCCTGCGGACGGATACTGTCCCGGCAGTCTGCCCCGACTGTTCATGGCGGCATTGACATAGAGAGGTATCTGTGTGTGTTTACGAGCCGTCTCACAGAGTCTTCCCACATATTTCGCATAGTAATATGCCATAAAGATCTCATCCGTATAGAGGTCGTCACCGAAGACGGATGTCCAAGAAGACCCACCTAAATCCTCCCTGTTTAGGGAGGACTTGGGGGTTGTTGCTCCTATGGAGAGCTTTATTCGTTTCTTGAGCCACGGATGCAGTTCTTCCAGATGTTTTTTCAGATAGGTGACAAGTTCCGATGGAACACCTTTTTTGTAGGTTTCATCGGAAAGTTTTGAGTGGTCACGAGCCGATTCCAGCATTCCGATCTCATTCTCCACCTGTATCATGCTGACCACGTCCTGTCCTGTCACGACGAGATGTTTGATAAGCATCTCGAAGGCGCGGTTGTCGGCTTGAAACACATTCTCAGAGAAGGCGCTGGCGATCTCCAAAGGCTTTCCTTCCTCCGTACAAGCGCGGGGAAACCGTTTCGTGTCTTTCTTAAACCACAATGGAGCATAGCATGACATAGAGTTTTTCCATGCTCCAAACCATAGGAAGATGATTTTCAGGTTGTTCTCACGAGCTCGTTGAATGGTACGGTCGATGAGGGTGAAGTCAAACTTCCCCTCCTCCGGCTCGATGAACTCCCAGTAGGCTGGCACCAACACCGTGTTCAGCCCTAACGTCCTCATCCGTGGTATTACCTCGTCGACATCCTCTACTGAGGTCACTGCAGAGTTACTTAACTCTCCACCAAGAATCGGTAACTCCTGTGCTTGCAGACCAAACACAGCAGACAATACCACCACTAATAGTTTTGCTCGTTTCATAAGGTTTTAGTTATGTTCTTGCAAAAATAATATATTTTACTGAATTGCCAAATAATTGCCAGTCAAAAAGTGCTTTATTCTTTTAGTTTTCGCTAAAAGTATGATGCCTATCGCTACTATCAAGCCCGGCAAAAGGTCTATTAACTGATAGACTTATACTCGCCGGGAGTCATGCCTGTGAGGCGACGGAAATATTTGGAAAAGAACGAGGGATTGGCGAAATGCATCTCATCAGCAATCTGTGCCGCAGGTTTATCCGTGTGGCGCAGTTCTATTTTGATGCGGGTGATGAGAGCACGGTCTATCCAGTCTTTGGCGGTAGTACCGCTGGTCTTGCGGATGACGGTGCTCAGGTAGCGCTCGGTGAGGCACATGCGGTCGGCATAGTAGCCTATCTGGTGATGTTCGGCACAATGCTGGGTGACCAGTTGTAGGAAGCGGTCGAAAATAGACTGCTCGCGTGAACGGCTGCTTGCCAGTTGATCAGACTGCCGATGGAACAGCTGGTCGTAGTGGTGCATCTGGGCTGCCACGAGGGCTGTGACGGTGGGACGGTGATAGTCGTCGGTAACATGAACCGTTTGCCAGATGGTGTCCAGAATATGTCGTGCAATAGCGATATCCTCTTCGCTGACGAGTAGCTGGAAGTCACGCACCTGACCATTGAATGCCGATGGCATCTGTCCCTGCGCAAAGGGCATGGGGAAGTTGGAAAATAGTCCCATACCGAAGACGCGAAGGTCGGGCGACAGGCGCTTAGGGTGGATGATGGTGCCTGGACCGAAATAAACGAGTGTGCCGCTTTTGAGGTGACGGTCTTGGAGGTTGATGTTGATTTCTACCTCTCCGCTCATAATGATGCCTAAGCGGTGATCGTTGATGGTGAAAGGCGGTCTTTGGCGCATCAGTAGACTGAATACTGTGTGGTCACCGCGAATCATTGTCAGTTCGCTATTCATGAACACATGCTCTCGGATTTGCGAGAGGTGTGGTGTAAGGATGTCGCGCATGCGTGAGACATCCATCAGTTGCGGTTGCCTATTCATAATCAGTTCTTTTTGTTGGCAAAGATAATCATTTTCTGCGAAATGATGCTCTATTTTTATATCAATCGAACAAAAAGGACATTTCTTCATTCTTACAGATAACGTCACGATGAAAATAACATCGTACTTTTGCACCCAGAATTCAATGACAAAGATGATATGAAGAAATTGGTTTTAGCTTTGACGATGCTGCCGATGCTGGCACTGGGACAGACGCTGGAAGAGTGTCAGCAGGCAGCAGAAAAGAATTATCCTCTGATTCGTCAGTATGGACTTATCGAGAAGACCACACAGTTGACGGTCGCCAATATCCAGAAAGGATGGCTACCGCAAGTGTCTGCATCGGTGCAAGCCACGTATCAGAGTGATGTGACAGGGTGGCCCGATGAGATGAAAACGATGATGAGCGGTATGGGCATCGATATGAAGGGGCTGAAGAAGGATCAGTACCGCATGGGCATTGATGTGCAGCAGACCATCTATGATGGTGGTGTCATAGGCAGTCAGAAACGTATAGCCCGTGAACAGGGTAAGATGCAGGAGGCACAGAACGAAGTCAATATCTATCAAGTTCGCAAGCGGGTGAACGAGATGTATTTCGGGCTGTTACTAATCGACGAGCAGATCAAATTGAATAGTGACTTGCAGACGCTGCTGGCAGGCAACGAGCGCAAATTGGAGTCGATGACTAAGCGGGGTACAGCAGCCGAGAGCGACCTGCAGAATGTGAAGGCAGAGCGACTCAATGCGGTGCAGAAAGCCACCGAGCTAATATCGCAGAAGCAGATGCTATTGAGAATGCTGAGTACATTCTGTGGTATGGAGGTAAAAGCCGTTCAGAAACCACAAGTGAAGGCTGATGGCAGAAGTATGACGGCAGATAACCAGAGACCAGAACTGAAGGCGCTGGATGCACAGATAGGTGTGCTGAATGCTCAGGAGAAGGCTCTCAACGCTGCGCTGATGCCGAAAGTAGGTGTGTTTGCTCAGGGTTACTATGGTTATCCTGGCTTGAATATGTTTGAGGACATGATGCACCACAAGTGGAGCCTGAACGGCATCATCGGCGCACGTGTGACATGGAACATTGGTGCCCTCTATACCCGCAAGAATGACAAGGCAAAACTGCAGTTGCAGCGTGATATGACGGAAAACAGCCGGGAGGTGTTCCTCTTCAATAACAACTTGGAACAGATTCAGCAGCGCGAGAACATAGAACGCTACCAGAAACTGATGGTCCGCGATGGAGAGATTATCTTACTGCGCCAGGCTGTGAGAAAAGCGGCAGAATCGAAACTGGCACATGGTATTATCGACGTGAACGACTTGGTGCGCGAGATCAATCAGGAGAATGCTGCCTGTGTGCAGCAGTCGGTGCATGAGATTGAGATGCTGAAAGAGATATACGATAACAAATATACGACAAATAATTAGGCATATGAAAAAGATATATTTACTGGCAGGTGTGGTGCTGATGATGTCTGCCTGCGGAAACAACGAGAAAGACTATGATGCTACAGGTGTCTTCGAGGCAACCGAGACAACCGTGTTTGCCGAACAGAGTGGGGCATTGTTGTCTTTCGATGTGAACGAGGGCGACAAGATTGAGGCAGCCCGTCAGGTGGGACTTATTGACACCACGCAGACGTGGCTGAAGATTCAGCAGATGGATGCTACCAAGGCAGTGTATCAGAGTCAGAAACCTGATATGGAACGACAGATCGCAGCTACACGCCAGCAGCTGGCTAAGGCCCGGCAAGACGAGCAGCGCTACCGCGAACTGGTAGCTGATGGGGCTGCCCCCTCAAAGATGCTCGACGATGCTGCGAGTCAGGTGAAGGTGCTACAGAAACAGTTGGATGCGCAGATATCATCGCTGAGCACTCAACTCTCAACACTCAACTCTCAACTTTCGACTGCTGATGTGCAGAAAGCACAGTTGCAGGATATGCTGCGTAAGTGCCACGTCATGACTCCCACAAAGGGTACTGTGCTCGAGAAATATGTGGAGCGAGGTGAGTTTGTGAGTGTGGGCAAACCGCTGTTTAAGATAGCTGATACCGAGTCGATGTACTTGCGTGCATACGTTACTTCGGCACAGTTGCAGAATATCAAGATAGGTCAGCAGGTAAAGGTGTTTGCCGACTATGGCGACGGACAGCGCAAGGAGTATGCTGGCACTATCAGCTGGATATCCTCTCGCTCTGAGTTTACGCCCAAGACGATCCTCACTGACGATGAGCGTGCCGATCTGGTATATGCCGTCAAGGTGGCTGTCAAAAACGACGGATTCGTGAAGATTGGAATGTATGGCGAAGTGAAGCTATGAACGCAATAGAGGTAAAGAATATCAGCAAGTCGTATGGGCGGGTACAGGCTCTCTGCGATGTGTCGTTTGCTGTCAGCAAGGGCGAGGTCTTCGGACTGATTGGTCCCGATGGCGCCGGCAAGACATCACTGTTCCGCATCCTCTGCTCGCTGTTGCTGCCTGATGCGGGTACGGCGACGGTAGATGGCTACGATGTGGTGAAGCAGATGCATGAGGTGCGCAGTAGGGTGGGATATATGCCGGGTAAGTTCTCGCTCTACCAAGACCTCACCATTGAGGAGAACCTCCATTTCTTTGCTACGCTTTTCGGTACTACCGTTGATGAGGGTTATGACTCTATCAAGGCTATCTATAGTCAGATAGAACGCTTCAAAGACCGTAAGGCTGGAGCTCTCTCGGGGGGTATGAAACAGAAACTGGCGCTCTCGTGTGCATTGGTACACCAGCCCAGTGTCCTCTTCCTCGACGAGCCTACCACGGGTGTTGACCCCGTGAGCCGTAAGGAGTTGTGGGAGATGCTGCTGATGCTGAAGGAAAGTGGAATTACCATTGTGGCCTCAACACCTTATCTCGATGAGGTGCGTTGCTGTGAGCGCGTGGCTTTCCTGGATCATGGGCATGTACACGGCATCGGCACTCCTGATGATATCCTCACCCAGTTTGCCAGTATTTTCAATCCGCCAGGTATTGACAAGAATGAAGAGTTTAAAGTTAAGAGTGAAGAGTTGGAGAATGTCATTGAAGTAGAGCATCTGGTAAAAGCCTTTGGCGATTTCCATGCCGTTGATGACATCTCGTTCAGTGTTAAGAAGGGTGAGATATTCGGATTCCTGGGTGCCAACGGTGCCGGCAAGACGACGGCGATGCACATGTTGACAGGACTGAACCAGCCCACCAGTGGCACAGGAACCGTCGTGGGCTACGACATCCGCACGCAGCATGAAGAGATCAAGAAACATATCGGCTACATGTCGCAGAAGTTCTCGCTCTACGAAGACCTAACGGTAGCGGAGAATATCCGTCTCTTTGCCGGCATCTACGGCATGAAGGACGATGAGATTCGCCGCAAGACCGATGAACTCATGGAACGCCTGAAGTTCACGGAGCACAAGAACGACCTCGTTGGCTCGCTGCCATTGGGCTGGAAGCAGAAACTGGCCTTCTCCGTTTCTATCTTCCACGAGCCTGGTGTGGTGTTCCTCGACGAGCCAACGGGTGGCGTCGATCCCGCCACGCGTCGTCAGTTCTGGGAACTCATCTATGTTGCTGCCCGTCGTGGCATCACGGTCTTCGTGACCACTCACTATATGGACGAGGCGGAGTATTGTGATCGCATCTCCATCATGGTGGATGGCAAAATCAGCGCACTTGGTACACCAGATGAACTGAAACAGCGTTTCCACCAACCTGATATGGACCATGTGTTTACCTATCTGGCTCGTCAAGCCACTCGTAGTGACAGTTGAGCGTTTAGAGTTTAGTGTTTAGAGAAATGAAACAGTTTATAGCATTTGTAATCAAGGAAACCAAGCATATCCTGCGTGACAAGCGTACGATGCTGATACTCTTCGGAATGCCAGTGGTGATGATGCTGCTCTTCGGTTTTGCCATTACCACTGATGTGAAAAATGTGCGCACGGTGGTGGTCACCTCCGAGATGTCGCCCCGTACACAGCAGGCTGTTGAGCGGTTGGCACAATCGGAATATTTTGTCATCACGCAGACGGTGAGCACCCCACAGGAGGGCGAGCAACTCATTCGCAGTCAGAAGGCTGATATGGCCATGGTGTTCTCACACGATTTCGCCAGCAAAAAGGACGGTATTCAGCTGATAGTGGACGGCTCCGACCCCAACATGGCAGCGCAGTGGACGAACTATGCGCAGGGCGTGCTGGCAAACATGCAGGGCAGCATGGTAAACTCCAAAATGCTCTACAATCCGCAGATGAAGTCAGCCTACAACTTCGTACCCGCCATCATGGGTATGCTGCTGATGCTCATCTGTGCCATGATGACCTCAATATCGATTGTGCGCGAGAAAGAGAAAGGTACGATGGAGGTGTTGTTGGTATCACCTGTCAAGCCTCTGATGGTGATCATTGCCAAGGCGGTGCCCTATCTGATGCTTGCCTTCGCCATCCTCATCACCATCCTCCTGATGGCGCGTTTTGTGCTGGGCGTGCCTTTGGCTGGTTCGCTATTCTGGATTCTGGCAGTGAGCATACTCTATATTCTGCTGGCGCTCTCGTTGGGACTGCTCATCTCCAACGTGGCACAGACACAACTCGTTGCCCTACTGCTTTCAGCGATGGTGCTGCTCATGCCTGTGGTGATGCTGTCGGGCATGCTGTTTCCCGTAGAATCGATGCCGCAAGTGCTGCGGTGGCTGGCTGCTATTGTGCCACCACGCTACTATATCGAGGCTATGCGTAAGTTGATGATTATGGGTGTGGGTATAGGTGATGTGGCTCGCGAGGTGGCTGTGCTGGCAGGTATGACGGCGGTGCTGCTGACCATTGCCTTGAGGAAGTTCAAGCAGCGCCTGGAGTAATCATAATTTCTAATTCCTAATTCCTAATTATGATAAAGTATCTCATACAGAAAGAGTTCCTGCAGATACGCCGCAATGCGTTTCTTCCCAAACTCATTATCATGTTCCCCATCGTGATCATGTGTGTCATGCCGTGGGTGATGCAGATGGAGGTGAAGAACATCGTGGTGGATGTGGTTGACATTGACCACACTGTGGAGTCGCAGCGGTTGGTACAGCAGGTTGCTGCCTCTAACTATTTCATCTTCGGTGGACAGAAGGCCACCTACGCTGAGGCGATGAAAGACATTGAGAAGGGTAGGGCGGATGTCATCCTCGAGATTCGTGACGGCAAGTATCTCATCGCTGCCAATGCCGTCAACGGCACCAAGGGCTCGATGGGCTCTTCTTATCTGAGTCAGATAATAAGATTCGCACCCCAGTCCCTCCCAGTAATGGAGGGGAGTGGTTACTCTCAAGGGCAGCAGGTATCTGTTCCCTCCCTCACAGGGAGGGCCGGGTCTCTCCTTCTCTATAACAAGAGTCAGAACTATAAGCTCTTCATGATTCCTGCGCTTTTTGCCATTGTGATGATGCTGATGACGGGTTTTCTGCCTACACTCAACATCGTTGGCGAGAAAGAGACAGGCACCATCGAACAGATGAATGTCACACCTGTCTCTAAGTGGTCGTTCATCCTCGCTAAACTCATCCCTTACTGGCTCATCGCGTTGTTTGTCATCACCGTATGCTTGCTGTTAGCCTGGCTCGTCTATGGTATCACTCCAGCAGGTCCCGTTTGGCTCATCTACGTGCTTGCCATGCTGTTGGCACTGTTCTTCTCGTCGTTCGGACTTATTGTGTCCAACTACTCCGACACCATGCAGCAGGCGATGTTCGTGATGTGGTTCTTCGTGGTGAGCATTATGCTACTTTCGGGACTTTTCACTCCAACACGCTCTATGCCCCAGTGGGCTTATCTGACCACCTATATCAATCCCATGCACTATTTCATCGATGCTATCCGTACCATTTTTATTCGCGGCGGAGGTCTGCATGAAACATTCCACCAGGTCTTAGCCCTTGCGAGCATTGGTACACTGATGGGCTGTTGGGCTGTACAGAGCTACAAGAAAAATAGTTAACTGGGTGATAAACTGTCTTGCCCTGAACCCTTTCTGCTCACAGGGGGACAGTCCCTCTGTGAGACAAGCCTCACATGGGGACAGTCCCCTTGTGAGCAAACCAGATACCTGATTCGGGTATGAGGTTTTGTGTCGAATGATGGATGAAGGCTGAGGTGTAGGAAACCCGAAAAGTGACTAGTTTTCTTGCAGGAAATGGGGAGAAAAAGATTTTTTTTGTATATTTGCAATCAAATAGAACAATACGAGTGTAAAGATTGAAAAAATATACAAACAATAGTTATAAAGACTATGGAAAAGAAAAGAAGTATCGTGATAGTAGAGCCTGTCTCAACGGGTTTTAATCTGATTGATGACGTGAGGGCAAGGGGTTATCAGCCTGTGGCTGTGGTGGCAACGATGATAGGTACGGACGAAGACCGTGAGACATTCCATCAGGTAAAGGAGATGTTCTTGATCCGTCTGCCGGAAGAGGTGCCTGTCATTGGCGAGAATCCTAACTATGAGGAGGTGCTTGAGGAGGTGCGGAAATATGACCCGCTACTGGTCATTGCCGGCAGTGAGTTTGGCGTGGAGCTGGCTACACGGCTCGCCAGCGACTTGGGACTGCGTGGCAACAAATGGGCAAACATCGGCAAGATGACCAGAAAGAGCGAGATGCACCAGGCTCTGGCAGATTATGGCATACGTTACATCCGTGGTCGCATTGTGAATAGTGTGGATGAGGCTAGGGCTTTCTATGAAGAACTGGGTACCTCGCATATCGTCGTGAAGCCTACACGAGGAGCAGGCACTCAGGGCGTGCTCTTCTGTGAGGGACTGGAGGAGACACTGGCGGCAGTGCGTCGTATGCTGGCTCTTGCCAAGGAGAATGAGTATTTAAGCGATATCCTCATACAAGAGCGCATCATCGGCAAGGAGTATATCGTGAACACGGTATCGAGCCGGGGAAGGCACCGACTCGCTTCTATGTGGCAATATAACAAGCTTGCCATGAATGGCAGTAACCTATATGAAAATTCTGAGTCAGTCAATCATCTTAATGTGGGGCATTCCCGTCTCATCCGATATGCTTATCAGGTGCTGGACGCTATCGGTATAGAATGGGGAGCGGTGCACGGCGAGTATATCGTCGACGAGCGCGGACCTGTGCTTGTCGAGGTGAACTGCCGCCCGATGGGTGCCAGCATGTCGCGTTACTATATCGAGCAGATTTTCGGACACCACGAGACGGATGTCCATCTGGACGCTTACCTCTATCCTGAGAAGTTCGAGCAGAAGGCTAAGGAGCCTTATCGTCCTAAACGCAAAGCTATGATTAAGTGCTTGATAGTTGCCAATGACGTGAACCTGCAATCTGCTCCCATCCTACAACTGGTAAAACACTTGAAAAGCTTCTATGGTGCGTCATTGGAGCGTATGGCGGGAGAACCCACTATTGCCCGTACTCGTGACCTGGAGACAGCGGGGGGTATCATCTACCTGATCAGTGAAGACGAGCAGCAGGTGAAGGCAGACTGTCTGTTCCTGCACAAACTGGAAACGGACTATCCGCAGATGCTCCTCAACGAGCTGAAAGCGACAGAGGACTGTCAGGTGGAACGCCTGCCACTGGAAGAACAACTGAACAGGATAGACCTTTGTAACAGCACGCTCGTGTTCAGCGACAGCAACGAGGAGTCTGAACACGCCACGGTGGTCGGCGGCAGTCAGCTGGCTACGGTCTATGACAGTTATGAGCAGGGCTTGCTGGACATCAGCCGGCAGGAGTCGTTCCGCGATGTGGAGAGTCTGCTGCAGCAGATGTTCGTCTTCTTCGATAAGCTGCGTGAGGGAGCCCGCGTCTACATACCAGAGAGCACCTATTGCCACCTGCCCTATGGCATTGAGGGTATGGAGATCATCCTTCATGCCGCCGGACTCTGCATCGAGGCTCCCCGTCCCGGCGATTCCCAGATGATGGTGGTCAGCAAATAGTATAGCAACTTATAAAGATGATAAAAGAACAGGGCTTGTCACTGGAAACGGTGACAAGCCCTATTATAATAATGTAAGCTATAATGCTCTTATGCTTCCACGTCATTCTCACGGATGGTGCGACCCATCACGAGGAAGGCGGTAGGTGCTGCGATGAAGATAGACGACAGGGTACCGAAGATAACACCCAGGATCATGGCGAAGGAGAAGCTGCGGATGCTGTCACCACCGAGGATGAAGATACACAGCAATACGATCAGCGTCGTGATAGAGGTGTTGATGGTACGAGCCAGTGTCTGGTTCAGAGAACCGTTGAACAGGCTCTGACGGTCGCGCTTCGCATACAGGTTGAAGTTCTCACGTACACGGTCGAAGACCACCACCTTATCGTTGATAGAGTAACCGATAACGGTCAGGATAGCACCGATGAAGGTCTGGTCGATCTCCAGTGACATTGGAACCCATCCCCATAATACAGAGTAGAAACCGATCACAATCAAGGCATCGAGTGCCAGAGCGACGATGGAACCTACAGAGTAAGCCACGTTGCGGAAACGCAACAGGATGTAGAGGAAGATGGCGATCAAGGCGATAGCCACACTGATGATAGCACCATAGGTAATGTCCTTAGCTACGGAAGGACCTACCTTTGCAGAGCTGATGATAGAGCCACCCTCACGAACGTCTGGGTTCTTGAATGCCTCCACGTTAGACTGGTTGACAAAACCAGCTTTCTTCAGTGCGTTATAAAGGATAGTCTCAGCCTTGTCGTCCACCTGTGGGTTGTTAGACTCGATATCCCAGTTGGTAGAGATACGAACGGTCTTACCATCAGTACCGAGGGCAATCACACTGGTGTTGGCTTCCTTGTCTTTATTCTCGCCAATGGTGTTGATGAAGGCACCAGCGAGGGCAGTACGTACCTGCTCAACAGGAACCTGCTTGTCGAGCGTCACCACATAGTTGCGACCACCAGTGAAGTCGATGCTCTGGCTCAAGCCGCGAACAGCGAAGCTGATGATGAACAGGATGGCAGCGACACCCCAGATAGTGAATGACTTCTTATACATACCCATGAAGTTGAACTTGGTGTTCTGCATCATGTTACGAGAATAAGCGGTAGAGAAGGTGAGGTTCTGCCACTTGTCCTTCTTCATCTTGGCATCGTAAATCAGACGAGTCATGAAGACAGCGGTGAAGAACGATACACAGATACCGATCATCAAGGTGGTGGCGAAACCACGGATAGGACCTGTTCCAAAGACATACAGGATGATACCTGTGATCAACGATGTGAAGTTAGAGTCGAAGATAGCGGAGAAGGCGTTCGAGTAACCGAGGTTCAGTGACTCCTTCACACTATGTCCCTTACGGAGCTCCTCTTTGGTACGCTCATAGATCAGCACGTTGGCATCCACAGCGGTACCGAGGGTCAGCACGATACCGGCGATACCAGGCATTGTCAATGCCGCCTGGAACGAGGTAAGGATACCGAGGGTGAAGAACAGGTTGAAGAGCAGTGCCATATTGGCAAGCATACCTGGGATGAAACCGTACAGCATCACCATGTAGATCATCAGCAGCACGAAGGCTACGATGAAGGAGATGACACCCTGCTTGATAGACTGGGCACCGAGTGACGGACCAACGACCTCCTCTTGTACGATGCGGGTAGGAGCCGGCATCTTACCTGAGTTCAACGTGTTGGCAAGGTCCTTGGTATCCTCAATGGTGAAGTTACCCGTAATGGATGAGTTACCACCATCAATCTGGGTGAGGATACGTGGTGCACTATAGACAGCGTCGTCGAGGACGATGGCAACGCCACGTCCGATATTCTGCTTGGTGATCTGGCTCCAGCGGCGTGCGCCGTCAGAGTTCATCTGCATCGATACAGATGGGTGACCCATCTGGTCGAACTCGTCCTTGGCATTGGTAATCACGTCACCCTCCAGTGGAGCTCGTCCGTTGGGCTCTGTAATCTTCAGCGCATAGAGGGCGAAGATCTCACCCTTGGTGTTCTCACCTCCGAAGTCCTCTGCCTTAGCACCCCAGCGGAGCTTGCACTCTGCAGGGAGGATCTGGCGGGCGATATCGGAATAGATGACCTTGTCGACATCAGCGGTGTCACGGGCGTTGGCATAACCAACAATAGCGAGTCCCTGTGGAACGGGCTGGAAGACGGCGAACAGCGGGTTCTGCTTCAGTGCCTCTGCCTTTGCCTTGGCATCCATCACCTTGTCATTCTTCTTGGCAAGTTTGGCAGCCAGGTTCGCAGAGTTGGCAGCAGTCGTGTCAGCAACGGCTGTCGTGTCGGCAGCAGCGGCAGCTGTAGAGTCAGCCACTTCTACCTCACCACCTGTGGCGGCGTATTTCTGGTTCAACTGTGCGAGCAGGGGATAAATCTCCTGTGAGTTATAGGTCTCCCAGAACTCAAGGTTGGCAGAGCCCTGCAGCAACTTACGAACACGCTCCGGCTCCCTGATACCAGGCATCTCCACCATGATTCGACCGCTCTGTCCCTCCAGTTTCTGAATGTTAGGCTGTACGACACCGAACTTATCGATACGGTTGCGGACCACATTGAAAGAGTTGTCAACGGCAGACTGCACCTCTGCACGGAGGGCACGCTCTACCTCGGCGTCAGTGCTGTTGGTGCTCACCTTACCCTTCATCTGCTGGGTGGCGAAGACAGCTGCCAGAGGACGTCCGTTGGAGTTCTGCTTCCAATACTTGATAAACAGGGAGATGAAGTCGTTCTGACTGGTCTCTTCCTCTTTCTTAGCCTCTTCCATCGATTTCTTGTAGGCAGCGTCTGTCTTGTGGTCGGCAAGTACATCGACAACGTCGGGTACTGACACCTCAAGAATCACATTCATACCGCCTTTCAGGTCAAGTCCAAGGCCGATTTCCATCTCGCGGCACTGCTTGAACGAATAGATTCCGCAGTACACTTTCTCGTTCATGATAGAGTCGAGGTACTCCTGACCTGCCTCTTCGCCCATGGCGGCTGCCTTGTTCTCGTGGTAGCGTGTCACAAACGAGAAGGAGAGGTAGAAGCAGCACACGAGGATTAGAACGAGTGCAATAAACTTTACAATTCCTTTGTTTTGCATTTTGTTTTTTATATTGTTTAATTTTGTGATTCCGCAATTTTAGCCTGCAAATATACTTATTTTTCTCCACTTGGCGAAATTTCTAAGGGAAATTCGTCATTTTTTCAATCATTTCCACCTATTTTAATCCAACAAACGATAGGATAATGGTCACTGGCGTCTATTTTACTGTCTATCTTGCAGTTGTATGGGTGGATGTCGGAAGAACAGAAAATATAGTCGATACGGAAGGGGAATCCTTTCTGATTATATGACAAACCGAGTCCTCGTCCGGTAGCAGCGTAACAATCGGTCAGCACCTCTGCGAGACGGTGACGGGAGTAGGAGATAGGGTTGTCGTTTAAGTCACCGCAGAGGAGGATAGGATATTGGCGATGCTCCTTGATATAACGACACACTGCCTCAATCTGCGGAGCTCTCTTAGACGCTGACTCTGAGAGTGTTACCAATAGCTTCTTGGACTCCATACGGGCAGTGTCACCACGCATCTCGCCTTTCAGAATCTCCCGGTAGGCGCTACGTGCCTCTTGCTTGAGATGGGTGCCCTCGAAATGATTGTTGATGACCAACAAGGTGTCGTTACCTACCTGTAGGTACCAGGCGGCACTGCCGTTGTTGATGGAACGATAGGGGATACGCTCCCGGCGGATGATGGGGAAACGGGTATGGATGCCGACACCATTGGGGTAGAGGTCGGTGTTGAACATGATCGTGTCGTTATAGGCGTATTTCTTCTCGTAGTGCTTGAAACAATACCGGCGCCAGGTGTCATTATCCTCTTGTATGCAGACAATATCGGCATCCTCCGCGAAGAGATAGTCACGTACCACCTCGAAGCCTTGCTCGTACTTGTAGTTACCACCATATCCGCAGACGTTATAGCTCACGACTTTAAGGGCACCTTCAGGCACCTCCTGCTTCCGCAGGTTAAGTGGTATATATATAGATATAGGTACGTACGAGATGAGAAAGCCCAACAGGGGAATCCATATCATGCGAAACTTGAAGACAACCCAGAAAAGCAGAAAAGCAAGGTTGATGAGCAGGAAAAGGGGGAATGTCATCCCGAAGCACGACAGCACTGGATGGTCGGAAGGACTCAACCGGTCGGAATAGCCAATCAGTGTCATAACGATGATGGTGACGAGATTCGCGCCTGCCAGCATCTGAACGGTGAATGTCTTTAGCTGCTTAATCAATTCTGCTGACTTTGGTCAAACAACTTCTTCTTCTCCTCTTTCGTCAGACTGTCATAGCCGCTCTTGCGGATCTTGTCGAGAATCGCGTCAATCTCCTCCTGGTTGGCACGCTTAGGCTTCTTCGGCTCCTCATACGTCGGTTCCTCCGGCTCGTCAGCCCAGCGGCGACGGTTGCTACTGCGCTGCTGCCGCTCGTCGAAATGCCGTTTCATGTTGTCGAAGAACTCCTGTCCTCGGCTACGACCGAAACCACTACTGTTGCCAGGGTGTTTCTTCCAATAACGGATCATAATGAAACCGAAGAGCATACCTCCTAAGTGTGCCGTATGGGCGACACCATCACCAGGACCGCTAAGTGCTGAGAACAACTCGATGGCGATATAACCGACAATCAGCCACTTCGCCTTGATGGGGAAGGGGAAGGGAATGATGAACAACCGCTCGTTGGGGAAAATCATACCGAAGGCAAGCAGGATGGCATAGACGGCCCCCGAGGCACCTATCGTCGTCCATAGGTTGAGGTAGTCGGCTGTCGCCATGATGGTACCTCCAAGGTTCACGTTGTCGTAGGCGGCAAGACCTTCTGCCATATAGTTGACGTACTGGGCGATCTCCTGTACTATGCCAGCACCGATGCCGCAAGAAATGTAATAAAAAAGGAATTTCTTCGGACCCCATACCCGTTCGATGACGGCACCGAACATCCAGAGGGCAAACATATTAAAGAAAATATGTGTGAAGCCGCCATGAAGGAACATGTAGGTGACAAACTGGTAAAGGTGGAAGTCCTTCGCCATGAAGAAATGGAGTCCCAATAATGAGGTCAGGTCAATGCCCCGTAATTCCAAAACCCAAGTCGCCACAAATGCCAAAAAGTTGACAATGAGCAGGTTCTTGGTCATCGTAGGTATATTATTCATTTATTCAATTTACAATTCAACTTTTACACTTTGCCGTCAAACAATGATTTTCCATCGTTGACGGTGCAAAATTACGAAAATAATCTGTTTTTTGACGCAAAAAAGGAGCTATAAGCATTTTTTTTCAATAAAAAACTCATTTTTTTTGCAATTTTGTTTGTTTTTTTAATTGTTTCTTCTATATTTGCAGTGGAATACAATAAAAACCGATTTAAACTATTAATATTTATCTTTTTAAAACAACAATGATTATGAACAAGACAGAATTAATTGAGAAGATCGCAGCCTCTGCAAAACTGACTAAGGCTGATTCAAAGAAGGCATTGGACGCAACTATCGAGGCTATCGCTGGCGCACTGAAGAAGGGTGACAAAGTACAGCTCGTAGGTTTTGGTACATTCTCTGTAGCTAAGAAGCCTGCTCGTGAGGGTATCAACCCCGCTACCAAGGCTAAGATCAAGATTGCTGCTAAGAAGGTTGCTAAGTTTAAGGCTGGTGCTGAACTTGCAAAGGTTGTGAACAAGTAATTTTTGTCAAGAAAAATTTAAAGAGGCTTCCCGTAAGGAAGCCTCTTTTTTGTAGTCTGTCGGAAAGACTTATTGAGGTTGCTTTCCAATATATGCAAGGATACCACCATCCACATACAGCACATGACCGTTAACGGCGTCAGAGGCATGTGAGGCAAGGAAGACAGCGGGACCTCCGAGTTCTGATGGGTCGAGCCAGCGACCAGCAGGTGTCTTCGCACAGATGAATGAATCGAACGGATGACGGCTGCCGTCTGGCTGACGCTCACGGAGCGGGGCGGTCTGTGGGGTAGCGATGTAACCCGGACCGATACCGTTACACTGGATGTTATACTCACCATACTCAGAGCAGATGTTGCGGGTCAGCATCTTCAGTCCACCCTTGGCGGCTGCGTAGGCACTGACAGTCTCACGACCCAGCTCGGACATCATCGAGCAGATATTGATAATCTTACCCTCACGACGCTCCATCATCTCAGGGATGACAGCTGAGCTGACGATAAATGGACCTACGAGGTCGATATCGATGACCTGTTGGAACTCGGCGCGTTTCATCTCGTGCATGGGGATACGCTTGATGATACCGGCATTGTTGACGAGGATGTCAATCTGACCTACCTCTGCGTGGATTTTCTCCACGAGTGCTTTCACGTCGTCCTCCTTTGTCACGTCACAGACATAACCTTTCACGTTGGTGATACCTGCCTCTTTGTAATTGGCAAGACCACGCTCCAGCGCTGCCTCGTTGATGTCGTTGAAGATGATGTTCTTGATGCCTGCTGCTACGAAAGCCTTGGCGATGTTGAAACCAATTCCGTAAGATGCGCCGGTAATCCAGGCGTTCTTACCCTCTAATGAAAATAGATTTGCCATAATAGTTTTATTTTTAAGTAAAGTGATATTAAATGCAAAGGTAGCAATTTTTTTTGAATTGCCACCTTTATATGATACGTTTTAAGTTTGATTAATACTTAAAATTCCAAAACTAACGATTGACGGGGACGTAGTCGGAGGTCTTGGGACAGATCATAGTATCGTCCTGTGAGTATGTCTTTCGCCCGTTTGGTGTTACCAATTACCTCGACATAGCGCTCCACAGGCATCGTGGCTTCCTGACGGGTGCCATTGAGGATGGTGAGTGCTGTCTTACCCTGGTATCGGCGGGCAATGACGTAGATACCCTTATAGGGGATAAACTGGGTCATCTTCCCTTTGGTAATCACTTCGTTACCTTGTCGCCAGTGCAGCAGTCGACTGGTCCATCGGAACATGTCCTGCTCAGCCTTGGTGCGTCCCTCCTTGGTAAAGGCGTTACGCTTGTCACCCGGGAAACCGCCTGGGAAATCCTTGCGCACGTTGCCGTCGGTCACCTCCTTGGTACCGTTCATCAGAATCTCGGTGCCATAGTAGAGTTGTGGGATGCGGTTGACGGTCAATAACAAGGCGAGTGCTTGCTTGAGGGCAAGAGTGTCGCATCCGTTCCCCAAGAATCGGTCGGTATCGTGGTTGTCGATAAATGCCATGACCGATGAGGGGTTGGGGTAGAGGTAGTCATAGACAAACGAGTTGTAGATGCGGTTCAGACCATTCCACCATGCGTCCGTCTCCTCATTCTTTGCTTGATTGAGCTTGTCGAAGAACGAGAAGTCCATGACGGTCTTCAGATAGCTGTTGTCCTTGGAGAGCTTACTGTCTTTCTGCCATGCCGCGGTATAGGCAGGCTCGGTGACCCATGTCTCACCAACAGTATTGAAATGAGGATATTCGTCGTCAAGCTCCTTCATCCACTGTGCCATAGCATGGGCGTCGGCATACGGATAGGTGTCCATACGGATTCCGTCGATACCTACCGTCTCTATCCACCAGATACTGTTCTGGATAAGATAGCGCATCAGGTGTGGGTTATGTTGGTTGAGGTCAGGCATTGTGGGTACAAACCATCCCTCCGTTGTCTCTTGCAGGTCTTTCTTAGAGGCGTAAGGGTCTTTGACAGGGGTCAACTTGTAGCTGGTCTGCAGATACAGGTTCTTTTGCTCGTCCTTCAACCATTCAGGAGAGTTGAGCCAGTCTTTCGATGGCATGTCCTTGGTCCAGGGATGCTCAAAGCCCGAGTGGTTGAAAATCATATCCATCACGACCTTCAGTCCCTTGGCATGTGCCTCGTCACATAACCGTCGGTAGTCCTCATTGGTCCCGAAACGCGGGTCTACTCTATAGTAATCTGTAGTGGCATAGCCATGATAGGTGGAGAAACCATTTTCTGTGTCGGGGGAGTCATTCTCCAATACAGGAGTCAGCCATAACGCGGTCACTCCTAATTCGGTGAAATAGTCCAGATGCTCACGGATCCCATTCAAGTCTCCTCCATGTCGCAGACTTGGTTGTGTCCGGTCCTCTTGATAGGGGCGTAATCCCTTAACCTGTGGGTTATGACCGGCTCCCTGTGCAAAACGGTCGGGCATCAGCATATAGAGCACATCCGCATTGGTGAAGCTCATACGCTGGTCGCCAGCTTTCTCCCTCTGTCTCAGGGTATAGTTTACTTTCTGCTTGTCAAACTTCAGTGTCATGGTTCCAGGCTGTGCTCCCTGCAGGTTGAGGTATAGCAGAAGGTAGTTGGGAGAGTCAAGGCGTACCACACTGTCAATGCGCACATGGGGATAGTCAGTGGTCACCTCTTTGACAGAGGCGATATTCTTACCATATACCATGAGTTGCAATTGTGGATTCTTCATGCCCGCAAACCAGTCGGTGGGGTCTATCCTGTCTATTTTCACTGCAGCGTTCATCGTTATTATATGCAAAGCAAAGAGTCCTAATAATAATGTTCGTTTCATATAGTCATACTTGGTTTAATTATGTATAATCATTGCAGATTGGGGAGTGACCACTATCTTGTTGCCATTGACGTTGCCCATCCCTTGTTCATTGATGTCACCGTCCTGACATACCACCGTGTATTTATCCTGGGGGATGGCGATGGTCTGTGGCTCCTTAGAGGCATTCAGTACGACGATGATATTCTGCCATTCGTCCTTGTCCTGAAGGTCTTTAAGTCTGAAAGCAACTACCTGTTGAGGGGTCTTCAGGAATTCCAGGTGTTTGCGGACGAGGTCTGCGTTGCCCAGTCGAAAGGCAGGATGATGCAGGCGCAAGGCGATGAGTCGTTGGTAATATGCAAAGACCTGCGGGTAGCGTTGGAGATTCGACCATTCCAGACGGTTGATGCTGTCGGGCGACTCATAGCTGTTATGGACACCTTTTTTGTCACGTAGCAGTTCCTCACCACTTAGCATGAAGGGAATACCTTGTGAGGTAAAGACAGCGGTCTGTGCAAGGAGGTCAAGACGAATCAGCTCGTCCATCGTTATCCCAGGCTTACTGGTTTTCAGACGGTCGACCAGACACATGTCGTCATGACAGCTTACATAACTCATCATCTGGGTAGGCTCGGCAGCCCAAGGCTCTGTTGAGTAGTTGACGCTCTTCATATCAACCTGTGGGTGCTCGATAGCACCGGCAATACCGAATTTCAGACTCTCCTCACAATTGGGGACTCCTATGAGGAAACCACCTTTGGTGTCGTCGCTGAAAGGACCACGAAGCGCATCGCGTATCTCGTCGGAAAAGGCGGCGATGTGAGGCATCTGCTTAATGTTCGCCTTCATACCCAGTTGCTCGTTAGGAAGGGCACAGGCTCCTGCGCTCCATCCCTCTCCATAGATGAGGATATTGGGGTCAATGGCATCCATCATCTTGCGGATCGCATTCATCGTCTCTATATCGTGAACACCCATCAGGTCAAAGCGGAACCCGTCAATATGATATTCTTCAAACCAATATCTTACGCTTTCCTCCATGAATTTCCGCATCATAAGCTTGTCAGAGGCGGTCTCGTTGCCACAGCCAGACCCGTTGCTATACGCCCCTTCTGCCGTCTTACGATAATAGTAGTCGGGATAGGTACGCTGGAAATTGGAGTGGTCGATGTCGTAGGTATGGTTATAGACAACATCGAGGATAACCGAGATACCAGCCTTGTGGAGTGCCTGTACCATTTGCTTGAACTCCCGGATGCGACATTCTGGGTCATAAGGGTCGGTGGAATAGCCGCCATCCGGCACGTTATAGTTTACAGGGTCATAGCCCCAGTTATACTGCGGCTCATTCAGACGGGTCTCATCTACAGAGCCGTAGTCGTAGCTGGGCAGGATATGGACGGCATTGATACCAAGGTCTTTCAAGTACTGGATTGCCCAAGGCTCGGTCAGGGCAAGGAACTTACCGGGATGCTTTGCCTCTGGGCGTGCTATAGAGAAATCACGATGGTGCATCTCATAAACGACATAGTCCTGGAAAGGACGCAGCACATGCTGGTCGTCAGCCCACCCCTTGGGGTTGGTGTCACGCATGTCCAGGATAACCCCTTTCTCACCATTTACTGTTACTGCCTTGGCGAACACTCCAGGAGAAGCCTGTCCGTTGACGACAAACTGATAGGTCTTCCCTTTCTGGTCACCAGAGAGCGTTGCCGTCCAGATGCTGTCACCTTGCAGTTTCATGTGAATACTATCGTTATCGATGACCACCAGACACCTGGCGTCAGTAGGTGCAAACAACTTGAAGACGGTCTCTTGGGGTGAGTAGGTTACTTCGTCGAAGTGAAATGTCTCTGTCGTAGGCTTGCAAGCTGTCAGTAGCACTGTCATTCCTATTAATAAAGTTCTTCTCATTGTGCTATCATTGTGCTATCAGTGAAATTGCAAAACCGCCACCAGGAGCCTCTGTCAGTTTCAGAGAGTCACCAGCCTTCACCACCTTCTTGGTGATGACGTAAGCCTTGGGGTTCTTCTCGTAATGGGCATCCTTGGCATCAGCATAAATAGTACAGTTGTATTTCTTTCCTTTGTCTAGGAAGTCGAGTCTGATGACACTCTGGTGACCGTTCTCGTCACACTTGCCACCGATAAACCAGTTGTCGGTGCCTTTTGCCTTACGAGCCACTGTGATATAGTCGCCTGGTTCTGCCTCTAAATATTTGGAGTCATCCCAGTCGCAGGCAACGTCACGAATAAACTGGAAAGCGTCATCGTATTTCTCATAGTGCTCTGGGAGGTCTGCCGCCATCTGTAACGGGCTGTACATTGTCAGATAGAGCGCCAGTGAACCGGCGATAGTGATGCGTGCCCAAGAGGTGTTATTGCTCCATGTGTCTAACTTTGTCTCAAAGATACCAGGGGTATAGTCCATCGGACCACCTTGCAGGCGGGTGAATGGCAAGATACAGGTGTGGTCGGGGTTGTTGCCGCCGAAAGCTTCGTATTCTGTGCCTCGTGCACTCTCGCCACCTACCAGGTTAGGATAGGTGCGACAGAGTCCTGTCGGACGGGTGGCTTCATGGCTGTTTACCATCACATGGTGTTTCGCCGCCTCTTTGATGACATACAGGTAGTGGTTGTTCATCGACTGTGAGTAGTGATGGTCGCCACGAGGGATAATATCACCTACATATCCCGTCTTCACAGCATCGTAGCCATATTTGTTCATCAACTCATACGCTTCCTTGATATGCCGCTCGTAGTTCTGGGTGGAGCTACTGGTCTCATGGTGCATCAGGATCTTCACACCCTTGGAGTGTGCGTACTCATTGAGCATCTTGATATCGAAGTCGGGGTAGGGGGTCACGAAATCAAAGACGTCCCGTTTCCACATATTCGCCCAGTCTTCCCAGCCGACATTCCAGCCTTCTACCAATACCTGATCGAGTCCGTTCTTCGCAGCAAAGTCTATATAGCGCTTTACCTTCTCATTATTGGCAGCGTGCCGCCCATTGGGTTTTACACATTGCCAGTCTATCTGGTCAAGGTGGATACTGGGGAAGTCATCAGTATAATGCCAGCTTGACTTACCCACAATCATCTCCCACCATACACCACAATATTTCGTGGGATGAATCCAACTGGTATCCTCAATTTTGCAAGGCTCGTTGAGGTTAAGGATGAGATTACTTGACAGTATGTCACGAGCGTCATCACTAACCATCACTGTACGCCAAGGAGTGTTGCAGGGGGTCTGCATACAACCTTTCAGTCCTGTGGCGTCAGGTGTCAGATGACTGACGAAGGTGAAAGCCTTGGGTAATTGATAAATGGAGGGCTTAGGATTGGGTGTATAGGCGTTACTGCCGCCACCCAATTGTGTTGTCAGCGCTTGGGTCTCCGCGTCTACCAGTTCGAGATGCATGGTTGCATAGTCAAGACAGGCTGCCTCATGGATATTGATGTACAGCCCATCATCAGATTTCATTTGCAAAGAAGTCTGCACGCCTGTCGGCGAGAAGACGGCAACGGAGGAGTTGTCCCAGTTGACAGCACTCTTCATTCGTCCGCGAATCTCTGAGAGGCGTGTCTGTTGTGTGATCTGCTCCTGTGTGTCGTAATCTCCAGGCAGCCACCATGCCATATGGTCGCCAGCCATAGCGAACTCAGAGTGCTCCTCTTTGATGAGGAAATAGTTGAGATCCTTTTGTTGTGGGAACTCATAGCGGAAACCGATACCGTCGTCATACACACGGAAACGGATCATCATCTCACGTGTTTGTGTCTCCATCCACATTCCCTTTGTCCCTGCCTTCTTGGGATAGTGGTGAATGTCCAGTCTCTGCTCGAGAGTAACTGCATATTCATTATAATGATTACGGATATCCTTGGTCTCGCCCCACACAGGTTGCCACGTCTCGTCGAAAGAAGTGGTAGTCTCCTCTTTAATGGAGAAATGATCCATCAGGTCTGTCTCGCTCATTCCTTTAGAGGCATGCTTGTCCTTGGCAAGTTCCAATCCCAGTCTGCTGGGTTTAATGACATCTTTGCCTTTATAAGTCATACTATAGGTGGGGACTCCATCGTTTACATGGAAAGTCAAAACGATATTGCCGTTTGGTGATTTCACTTCAGCAGCAAGAGCTGTCAAAGGCAATAGTAAGAGTGTCAGGAAAAAGTGAATGCGTCTCATATTATTATCTACCACTTTGTGAGATTAATGTCTTGATTGTTTCATTGAAATCATCGGCTTTTAACAAGTCCTCTATGGTCATGTGCATCCGATAACGCCAGTAATGGCGAGGGTTAGCAGGGATATTGATACGCTCTGCATTCTGGTCGGGCAGTCGTAGTTTCTCGTCTATCGACAGCCAGTCTTGCAGGGACAGCAGACAGAGCATACTGGGTGATGTCAACTGCCGGCTCACAATATCCTTGGCAAGCCAGCCAGGTAACGGATGAGGCGCGTCACCACCACGGCGCAGTGGTCCGTTGTAATATACTTGCGTCTGCTCATAGTCCTCGTCCCACCATTGGCGCAATGTTGGCATGTCGTGTGTCGAGAAGGTACATACACTGCGATAGGGATTGTGTGACAGTTTGCCAAACCGTAAATTCGGATCCTTGGGCATGGTCTGGATCTCGAGCGACAGGATGCGCAGCTCGTTCATCACCCAGGGAACACATTCGGGTACCATACCCAAATCCTCCGCACATACCAGCATACGGGTGGCTTGTGTCAGACGGGGCAGCTTCTTCATTGCCTCCTGATACCAGAATTGGTTGTTACGACGATAAAAATAGTCGTTATATAAACGGTTGAAATTGTATTTCTGTTCCTCGTCTAACTGTTCGTAAGCTTGTTGGAACTGAACGGCGATACGTGGATGCCAGCGGTCGTTACGCTTGTGGTCAACCAAGAAGAGACCATCGCTGAATTTCACACCATAGCCGGCAATTTCTTCTTTGCTCATTCCCAAGGCTGGCGCAAACTGCCCCATCAGTCCTGACTTCTCAGGTACGGGTATCTCCCAGATGCGGAAGAATCCCAATACATGGTCAATGCGATAAGCGTCGAAAAACTGAGCCATCTTACGGAAGCGGCGTGTCCACCATACACAATCGTCTTTCATCATCTCATCCCAGTTGTAGGTGGGGAAGCCCCAGTTCTGTCCGTCAGCAGAGAAAGGATCGGGTGGGGCACCTGCCTGTCCGTTGAGGTTGAAGTATTTAGGCTCCACCCATGCCTCTACGCCGTCACGGGAGATACCGATGGGGATATCACCTTTCAGGATGACATGATGCTGACGGGCATACTCATGGGCGGCATGCATCTGCTGGTCGAGATTATACTGTACGAAGAACCAGAACTCTACATCCTTGTCTATCTTCAAGGCTTTTACCGTCGCTTCTTTAGGCCATTCCGAGAACACCGCAGTTTTGTATTTGTCACGGTAGTAACAGAAAGCGGCATAGGGCACCAGCCACTCCTTGTTTTGTTCGTAGAATGCCTTATAGGTAGCACGGCGCTTGATAGTTGCCCATTCTTGCTCAAATAACACATGCAGATAATCCATCTTAGCAGCGAACATCCGCTCATAATCAATCTGTGGCAGGGCATTCAGTTCCTGACGGAGTTGCTCGAATTGGATTTTTATTTTTTCATCCTTAATCTCTGGCAACTGCCTGAAGTCCGTGTATTGTGGATGCAGGGCATAGATACTGATACTATTATAAGGATAGCTGTCCTGCCATGTCTGAGTCATATTGGTATCGTTGATTGGCAGTATTTGGATGATATGCTGGTTGGTCTTGTCCGCCCAGTCGACCATCATTTTCAAATCACCGAAATCGCCTACACCGAAACTGCCCTCACTGCGGAGGGAGAAGACCGGGATGACGGTTCCGGCTCCCTTCCAAGGATAGATAGGGAAGTAAGCTTGGGAAAGCTCATAAACGACGACATCCCCTTTCTTGATCTGTGGTAGTACCACTGTGCGGTTGTTGCCATTCTCCCAAAGCGGGGTGACATCTTCCTCTTCGTCCAGCGCTACAAACTTAAACTCCATCGTCTCTCCCAGTTCATCAGCATCCAGACTGATGACCCATTCGTGACTCTCATGCTCTGTCATTTCTAAGGCACGCTTGGCTTCCCAATTACCTAAAGCCTCTCCACTTCCCAGTAAGGCAAGTCGCTCGTTGCCTCGCAATTGCGGGGCACGTACTTTCAGTCTTACCACCTGAGGATAAGATACCTCCTCGCTCTTCTCATGCTTACGGGCTGCAATACAGTCTGTAAAGGCAGATGAGTACATATAGGAATCCTCTGGGATGTCTATCCAATGGTCATATACCATATAGAAGTTCGCTTTGGGAGCAATAATCTCCAGGTGGTGAGGCTCTGTAAGCCATTCATGACGAGCCTCCTTGTCACCTCGGTAAACACTATAATAATAATCGATATGGGCTTCTGCCTTGGCACCCTTTGTTAATTGATACGACCAATGTAGTCCGTCAAGGGTACTCATCTTGTATTGAGTAACCTTTGACTTGTCGTCTTCCGACATGATGTTAAGTACCAGATTTTCACCGAAAGTGGTCTGATATTCCAGGTTAAATAATAGTTTCATAAGCATATATTTATAGTTTCTATTGGCAAAAATACAAAAAATCCCCATGCGGATAGTCCGAATGGGGATTGTTTTTCAAGTTATGGAATGCAAACGTTTGCACCAATTACTTTTGTCGGATGACTGTGACACAGGCTGCTCCAGCGACCAAAAGGATGCCCGACACTATCATCATTGTGGATTGGTGACTACCTACCAAGGTAAGAACGATGCCTCCGCAGAGTGCGGCAATAATCTGTGGAATACAGATGGTGCCATTGAATAAACCGAGGTAAGCCCCCATGTGTCCATAACCTTGCAGGGCATTGGTGACGAAGGTGAAAGGCATTGCAAGCATTGCCGCCCAGGCACATCCTATCAGCAGGAATGGAATGAACTGCAGGTAGGCGTCATGGATAAATGGCACAAGTGCAAAACCGACGGCTCCGATGATGAGGCTGACGGCATAGGCTACCTTAATGTTCTTGAGTTGGGGCAGTACAGCAGCCCAGATAACGGAGCCGATAGCCTGTACGGCAAACAGTACGCCCACCCAGTTGCCGGCAGTTTGAAAGTCCTCGCAAGCAGGGTCTGTCGTGTTCCATACCGTCTCGGCAATAGCTCCTGTCGTGTAATTCCACATATAGAGGAAAGCTGCCCAGCAGAAAAACTGTACCAGTCCTACCTTCCAGAAGGTGGAAGGAGCTTTGCGCAGCAAGGTGATCCAGTTGCCAGAGTTCTCTGAGTTCTCGGAATACTCTGAGTTCTCAGATTTTTCCGAATTTCCATTATATTCCGCATATTCCTTTGGGTTCCACTCCTTTACTTTTAAAGTGGTATAGATGACACAGAGGATCAAGATCGCCGCACCGATATAGAACGACCAAATGACGCTGTCGGGAACCACACCCTTCTCGGCGACGTTACTGATACCGATGAAGGTAAAGATAAAGGGGAACAGAAAACCTGCCACACTGCCTGCGTTACAGAGGAACGACTGTATGCTGTATGCTTTTGCCTTTTGCTCTTCGTTTACCATGTCACCCACCAGCATCTTGAAAGGCTGCATTGCCATATTGATACTGGTGTCAAGAAACATCAGGGCAATGAGTCCGAACATCATGGCGGCACTGACCGCTAGTCCCAACGATCCTGCGTTGGGCAACAGACACATCACCAGAACGGCAACAGTAGCTCCTATAAATAAATAAGGTATACGTCGTCCGAAACGGGTCCATGTCTTGTCACTTAGTGAACCTACTATTGGTTGTACCAAAATACCCATCAATGGGGGTAATATCCAGAAATAGCTCAAGTTGTGAGGGTCTGCGCCTAGTGTGGCAAAGATACGTGAGATGTTAGCGCTTTGGAGTGCATACGCAATCTGTACCCCGAAGAATCCAAAACTCAGGTTCCACAGGCTCCAAAATGGTAAATTCGGTTTTTGTTTCATATCTCTTTTTCTTTTGTTATATTCTTAATATACTTAGTGACTATAGTGCCAATAGGAACGATATTACTATACGCTATCTGGTAGTTCCCCTGATGATTAAGCGGGTTCTTACTATTCTTCGCTCCATTTTGTTACGAGGGATGGTGCCTTCCACATGTCCTATCAGGATGTCGGCGGCCTCTTCCCCGACTTTCGTGCCTCGTTGTTCCACTGTGGTCAGCATGGGGTCGCAGGCAACGGCACGTTGTCCGTTGGTAAAACCACAGATAGAGATGTCGTCGGGCACCTTGAATCCCATGCGCTTTGCCGTATAGAGGATGCCAATTGCCGTGTCGTCGTTGACGGCAAAGAATCCATTGGGAGGGGCAGGGGTTTTAAGAATCTCAGGAGTAATCGCCTCTGCATCTGTCCGGTTGTCACAAATACGTACCAGTTCCGGATCTGGTTGGATGCCGTTTTTCAACAAGGCATCCCTGTAACCGTTATATCGGTTTTTGGAGATCTCCAGTGTCATTGCGGAACCATAATAGGCAATCCTGTTACACCCCGTTGCTATTAGATGTGACACAGCATTGAAGGCACCCATATAGTCATCCACCACCACGCGGCTGGCATTTACTCCCGTACAAATACGGTCGTAGAAAACCAAGGGGACCCCCGCGTCTATCAGTCGTTGGAAGTGGTCGTATCTCTGGGTGTCTTTTGCCTGGGACACGATGATGCCGCATACCTTGTTCTCGTAGAATGACTGGCATATTTTCACCTCTCGCTCATATTTCTCGTCACTTTGTGCCACCATGATACGATAACCGTGAGCTGATGCCTCTTCCTCGATGCCGGAAAGGATGGACGAGAAATAATAATGGGCAAACTCAGGGATAATGACCCCGATAACTTTCATAGGCTGTATCCGGGAATGACGCAGTGACTCTGCGATCATATTCGGTGTGAAGTTATGCTCCCTTGCATACTGCTGGATAGCAGCACGCCGCTCCGCAGAGATGCGGGGCGAGTCCTTCAGGGCTCGTGAGACGGTTGCTACACTGATACCTAGCTCACGAGCAATGTCCTTCATTGTCAAGGGGGTACGTTCTTCCATTTCCTGATTTTTAGTCTGATGATGCAAAGGTATAGAAAAGTTTCTTTCCTTATTCCTTTACCTTATTTATTTTATATATTATCTAATGTGCAAACGTTTGCATATCCTTAATAACGTTTTTAACTCAAAAAAAGTATGAACGAATGCAAACAACTCTTATCTTTGCATCAGAAATCGTGAGGATTTTACGAAACTTAAAACAATATATTAACTTAAAAATTCTAAGATGAAGCAGGTAAACATTACAACTCCGTTAAGGATGCTTGTCCTCTTATTAGGACTCTTTCTTTCGGTAGGAGCCTTTGCACAGATTGATGTCAAAGGTCATGTTAAAGATGCTCAGGGCGAACCGATTATCGGTGCGACGGTACGTGTGGTAGGTACTCAGACCGCTACTGTATCAGACTTCGATGGTAACTTCGCCTTGAAGGCTAATCAGGGTGCTGACATCAGCGTGTCGTATGTGGGTTATCAAACCCAGACCGTGAAGGCAGCGTCAAGTCTCGACATCACCCTTTTGGAGGATGCTGCAGTTCTCGACAATGTGGTTGTCATTGGTTACGGTCGTGCTAAGAAGACCGACTTGACTGGTTCTGTGACAGCTCTCAAGCCAGATGAGATGAACCATGGATTGCAGACTTCGGCACAGGACATGTTGCAGGGTAAGATTGCCGGTGTGAATATCACGAATAGTGGTGGTGAGCCAGGTGCTGGTGCAACCATCCGTATCCGTGGTGGATCCTCTCTGAATGCTTCCAATAACCCATTGATTGTGATTGATGGACTTGCTATGGACAGCTATGGTATGCAGGGTGCCTCTAACCCACTCAATCTGGTGAACCCAAATGATATTGAATCATTTACCGTATTGAAGGATGCCTCTGCTACTGCTATTTATGGTAGCCGTGCTTCTAACGGTGTGATTATCATCACCACAAAGAAAGGGCAGAAGAATTCTAAGCCACGCATTTCCTATAATGGTAATGTTTCTATCAGTGCTGTCAAGAAAAAGATGGACGTGATGGATGGTCCAGAATATATGGCTTACATCCAAGACCGTGTGATGAACGAGAAGGGCATGACAGAGGATGAGTATAAGGCTAGTGACTATTATAACTCATTAGGTTATTTCGATGCAAATGGTAATCACCTTTTTGCAAATACCGACTGGCAGGATGAGATTTACCGCACTGCCGTCAGCACAGACCATAATATCACTGTAGCCGGTGGTATTAAGAATATGCCTTATCGTGTTTCTTTCGGCTATACCAATCAGAGCGGTATCGTCAAGACCAGTAACTATCAGCGTTATACAGCCAGCCTGAACCTTTCTCCTTCATTCCTCGATGACCACTTGAACATTAACTTCAATGCAAAAGGAATGTATTCAAAGACAAAATATGCTAATGCTGGCTCTGCTATTGGTGGCGCAATCTATATGGATCCAACGAAACCTATCTATGATTACAACAAGGATAACGGTTATGGTGGATACTGGCAGTGGCCCGGTTCTACGGACTGGCAAGATCCTACATGGGGTAATACAGGTGTGAATACCTTTGCTACCGGTAACCCTGTTGCTGCACTCAATAACTATAGTGATGAGGGTAAGTCAAAGGCTTTGATTGGCAACATTGAGGCAGACTATAAGATTCACGGTTTTGAGGATTTGCATATCCATTTGAACATGGGTATGGATCTCAGCACAGGTAAGACTAACAAGTCACAGAGTCCTTATAGTTATGCTTCTGGTACCTACTATTACGGAAACTATGGTTGGAACACCATGGATACCTATAACCTCTCACTCAGCCTTTATGCCCAATACATAAAGGATGTGGCAGAGATTCATCATTTTGATGTCATGGCAGGTTATGAGTGGCAGCACTTCCATAAGAAGAGTGACTATTTCTATTATGGACTCTATCCTTTAACTTCTCAGAAGGTAGACGAGGATGGTAATCCATTAGCAGGTGAATATTATTTGCCTTCAGAGAATACGCTCTATAAGACAGAAAACTACCTCGTATCATTCTTCGGTCGTTTCAACTACTCGTTGATGGATCGCTACATGTTGACCTTCACCCTGCGTGATGACGGTTCTTCTCGTTTCCATAAAGACAAGCGCTGGGGCGTATTCCCCTCTCTTGCACTTGCATGGAAGATCAATGAGGAGCCTTTCTTGAAAAAAGCTACTTGGCTGTCTGATTTGAAACTCCGTTTAGGATGGGGTATCACTGGTCAGCAGGAGGGTATCGGTGACTATACCTATATTGCTACTTATACACCAAACTCTCAGGGTGCCTATTATCCCTTGTTCGGTGATGGACGCACCTATCGTCCGGATGCCTATAACCCCAACTTGACATGGGAGAAGACAACCACGTGGAATGCTGGCTTGGATTTCGGAATCCTCAACAACCGTCTGACCATGAACGTTGATGTATATCATCGCAAGACGAAGGACCTGATTAATACTGTTACAGTTCCAGTAGGTACAAACTTTAAGAACAAGGTGACCAGTAATATCGGTTCACTGCATAATACCGGTTTCGAGTTTGCTGCCAATTGGCGTGCTATCCAGACAAAGGACTGGAACTGGCAGATTGGTTATAACCTTACTTATAATAAGAATGAGATTGATGAGTTGATAGCCAGCTCTGGCGAGGGTTATAAGATCCTTCATGGCGGTCTTGCCATTGGTGACTCTGGTTCTGATGGTGTGAAGGCTTGGCAGGTAGGTCACCCAGTGGAGGCATATTATGTCTATCAGCAGGTCTATGATATGAACGGACAGCCTATTGAGGGACAATATGTAGACCGCAACGCTGATGGAATCATCAATAGCGATGATCGTTATTTCTATAAGAAGTCGTCACCTGATGTAACGATGGGCTTTACCTCTAAGTTGATGTGGAAGAAATGGGATCTCGGATTCTCTCTTCGTGCTAGCATTAACAATTATGTATATAATGGCGTAGAGGCAGGTAACTCTAACCTCGTACTCTCAAATGTGTTCTTGGGTAATTCTTGGCACAATGTGATTAACATTGCTCGTCCAAAAAACTGGCAGACAGGAACAGTTATTGGTGCTCTGAGTGACTATTATATCCAGAATGCCTCTTTCTTGAAGTGTGATAATATTACGCTGGGTTATTCTTTCGACACCTTGTTCGGTCTGAAGGCGAGCGGTCGTGTATATGCAACAGCTCAGAATGTATTTACAATCACTGATTATAAGGGACTTGACCCAGAAATTGACGGTGGCTATGACGGAAACATCTATCCACGTCCATTTGTCGGCATCCTTGGTCTGACTCTTAATTTTTAATCACTTAAAAGAATACAAGTATGATACTGAATAAAATCAAATCAATTATTCCCGCTGCTGTTGCCGTACTGACCATGGGGTTCATGACGGTATCTTGTACGGGTGATTTGGATGTGGATAACATCAATCCCAAGCAGACCAGTACACTGGATGCTGACGCACTGCTGAATAAAATATATTCCAGCTTCGTTCTGACAGGACAGCAGGGACCTCATGGCAATCAGGATATTGCTGATCTTGACGAAGGACGCTCTGACCTGTATCGTATGAGTTGGGAGATGAACGAGTTCCCATGTGGTGAAGCCAGCTGGCAATGGGACGACACTGGTGTCCCCGAGCTGTTAGGAAAGACCTGGGGTGCAGAGAATCCTCGCGTTGCCGGACTTTATTACCGTCTGTTCTTCTCTATCACTCTCTGCAACTATTATCTTGATGAGGTTGCCGATGACGGAACAGAGACTATAAAACAAAAGCGTGCAGAGGTTCGCTTTATCCGTGCGCTGATTTATTCTTATGTCATGGACCTCTATGGCAACGCCGCATTTATCGAACATGTCAGCACGGAACCCGGTATCCGTTATACCCGAGACCAGTACTTTAAGTATATCGAGGGAGAACTGCTGGATTGTGTAGGTGACCTTGCTGATGCAGGAACCAATTCCTACGGTCGTGTCGATAAGGTGGCAGCCTGGATGCTCCTGTCCCGTATCTACCTGAATGCAGCCGTATATACAGGAACTGCACAGTGGGACAAAGCGAAGGAGTATGCTGAGAAAGTCATTAATAACGGATATTATCATCTGAATAAGACAGGTGCTACAGATCCGAATACTGGTGAGAAATTCTCTGCATATCAGATGTTGTTCCTTGCTGACAATGACACCAATGGTGCTCAGTACGAGAATGTATTCCCCATCCTGAATGATGGTATAAAGACTCAGAGTCACGGCTCCATGCACTTCCTCGTGCTGTCTACTTATGCAAAGCGCAAGGATAGTGACCAGGATGTCCTGATTCCTTCTGGTACAGATGTATCATGGGGTAAGTGTATGGCACTCACCGGTCAGGTGGTTGACGTGTTCTTCGGTAAAGGTGGGAATGCTCCCGAAGTAACCACATGCACTCAGGATATCACAAATGCGGCAGGCGATGATCGTGCGTTGTTCTATACGACGGCTTATACCCGTGATATCGTAGACCGTTCAGATGAGTCAAACGGATATGCTTGTGTGAAGTTCCGTAATGTCCGTTCTGACGGCAAACTTGCCAGCGCTCTGGAAAAGGTGGACACCGATCTTCCCCTGATGCGTATAGCAGAGGCATACCTGACCTATGCAGAGGCAGAGACCCGTCTTAACGGGTCCACGACTGCTGCGGCAGAAAAGATTAATGAACTGCACAAACGTGCTAATGTCGCTACGAAGACCGACTACTCATTGGAGGATATCCAGAACGAGTGGGTTAAGGAATTCTGGTTCGAGGGAAGAAACCGTATCGATCAGATTCGTTTCGGAACGTACGATGTTCCTGCTTTCCGCTATATCTATCCGTTGCCTGTCAACGACATGATTAACAACCCCAATCTGGCAGGTCATCAGAATCCTGGCTATTAATGAATTGTAAAATTGAAGAATATGAAAAAGATATATAAAAGTCTGTTTTTCGCAATGGTAGCCTGCCTGCCTTTCCTTACATCCTGTAAGGACGACAATGGCAGTAATCCTACCATCTGGATCCCTGCGTCATTTGAACTCAATGAACCAGAGTTTGCAGCGAACAATGTCTATGATTTGCCATCTGCTACCACGTTGAATCTGACGACCTCACAACCTAATTATGGTGGCTGGCCTGCTGCAGTGACCTATGCTGTACAGATCTCTCTGGATGGCAAAGATGACAGTTGGAACGAGCTCAAGACAACGTATACCTCTACGAAGATCGGTATCAGTACCGCTGAGTTGAATGCCGCTGTATTGGATATGTATCGTAAAGCTCATGAGGATGCTGATCCTGAAGGTGTGATGCCGTTATACTTCCGCTTGCGTGCTTTCCTCGCCGATACAGGTGAGCATTATGGTGAGGTGTTCTCAAATACTATTTTTGTAAATGTGCTCAGCTACGACACCCCGTCTGATGTTACATTACCAACAGCTATTTATGTATGTGGTCAGTCTATTGCTGAGCCATGGTCTACATGGAAACCTCTGGCACCTGTATTTGATAGGGACGGTCGCTTCTATACCATGATCTACAATGATGCCGACGGTTTCAAGTGGGGTTACAAGCCAAACGACTGGTTCGGATACGATCTCATTAATGAGTGGGACAACCAAGTAGACGATCTTGAGATTACTGCAGCCAGCGATGGTAACATAGTATTCAGCAAAGCAGGCTGGTATGTCCTTGAGTTTATTACCAAGGTTGTTGGTGATAAGGTTAATGTGAAGGTTGTCGTATCTGAAGGTAAGGCATGTGTAATTGGTAACTGTGTAGACTTTGGTAGTTGGACAGGTGAAGAGATGACTGCTCCTACTCCTGCTGGCAAGGGCGAGTTTACGTTCAGTAACTGGAACCTTGGCTCTAATGAGCCCTTTGAGCTTCGTGCTTACATCGTTTGTCCTGCTGAGGGCGCTTCTGACTGGTGGCGTACAGAGTTTACCGTTGTCGACGGCCAGATTGTATGGCGTGACAAGGAACACAACTGTGATGCTAACTGGCGTGATGACGTTGGCGAAGAATACTCTATCGCTGTTGCTGGTAAGACTCTGAAGGTGAACTTCGATAACAATACGGGTTCTGTAGAATAATGATTAAAATAATGAATCGTATGAAGAAACATATATTATTAGGTGGAATGCTGCTCTGTGCAGCAGCATTCACCTCTTGTAACGAGGATTTCAACGACTGGGCTGCACCTCAGTCAAATCCTCAAGGTGACCCAGCCGCTGCTTATGGCATTACTGTTGTTGCAGGAAGTCAGGCAACTGTCGTAATGGACAATGCAGGAAAGACAGCTGAAATTGTAACTGCTTCAGCTGACGAAAGCATAGCTTCGATAGCACTGAAGAGTTGTACTATCAACGGTGTAAATCTTCCTTATACATATGAGAATGGTAAAATCGTTGTGACGACATCGCAATTGGACTCACTTGTTGAAATCGCTACTTTAGACCGTTCTGCTACTCCTCATGCTGTTAAGGTAAATACTGAATGGGCAGCAGTCCTGACTACAGGTGAGGCTGTTCCTGTATCTGCAGAGACAGAGGTGAAATTGACTCCTTACTCTACTACTCCAGAGATATGCTCAGACGGTTATGTACTTCTTGGTGACTTCCAAGTATGGAATAAGGCTAATCCAATTAAGATGACGGAGGTTGAACCAGGTGTTTATCAGGCTTTGGTAACAACCACGAGCGAGGGTGATAACTGGTATAAGTTCTATGCAGCAACACCTTGGGTTGAAAGTGCAAATCCAGAATGGAGCGCTCTCGATGCTGCAGCTATGGGAAGTGAAAAAGATGGTGACGGGGCTTCGCCCAATATCCTGGCATGGGCTGGAGACCCACGTTTTGGCGGTTTTAAGACTCCTGTTATCAAAGGTGCAGGCGATTGGTTGATTACCCTTGATATGAATAAGTTCTACTTCAAGTATGAGCCGAAGGAAACCAAGTATTATGTGGTAGGTGTGCCCAATGGATGGAGCTCAGAAAACAAGCAGTGCATGAT